>PPYE01432471.1_pt1 | contig 77543 bp, 82 predicted proteins | sample 1559881 | NCBI WGS metagenome assembly PPYE01 (sample SAMN08240022, study PRJNA423297) | Human gut metagenome, whole genome shotgun sequencing project. | reverse complement strand
AGATGCAAACTTATCTCAAAGTTGCCGACAACACCGGTGCCAAGGAGTTAATGTGCTTCCGTGTACTGGGCGGTACCCGTAAGAGATATGCCAACATCGGCGACGTCGTTGTGTGCAGCGTCAAGAAGGCTGCCCCCGGCGGCACCGTGAAGAAGGGCGATGTGGTCAAGGCCGTTATCGTCCGCAGCAAGCATGGCCTGCGCCGTGACGACGGTTCTTACATCCGTTTTGATGAGAACGCCGCCGTCATCGTCATGGCTGACAAGAGCCCCAAGGGCACCCGTATCTTTGGACCCGTCGCCCGCGAACTGCGCGACGCCGGCTACACCAAGATCCTGTCCCTGGCTCCCGAATCGCTGTAAGGAGGTTTTAATAGAATGAACACTCTTCATGTTAAAACCGGCGACAACGTTATGATCATCTCCGGCAAGGACAAGGGCAAGACCGGCAAGGTCCTGCAGACCTCCCCGAAAGAGGGCAAGGTTATTGTCGAAGGCCTGAACATGGTCACCAAGCATGTCAAGCCCCGCCGCCAAGGCGAGCAGGGCGGCATCGTCAAGGCCGAGGGCGCTATCTACGCAACAGTATGTCAACGAGATCGCTCCGGCCCTGAACAAGAAGTTCGGCTACAAGAGCGTGATGCAGATCCCCAAGCTGGATAAGGTCATCATCAACGTGGCCGCCGGCGAGGCGAAGGAAAACGCCAAGGTCATCGACGCCATCGTCGCTGACCTGGGCCAGATCACCGGCCAGAAGGCCATTGTCTGCAAGGCCAAGAAGAGCGTGGCTAACTTCAAGCTGCGCCAGGGCATGCCCATCGGCGCCAAGGTCACCCTGCGTGGCGAGCGCATGTATGAGTTTGTCGACCGCCTGTTCAACGTGGCTCTGCCCCGTGTCCGCGACTTCCGCGGCATCTCCGGCAACAGCTTCGACGGACGCGGCAACTACGCCTTCGGCCTGAAGGAGCAGATCATCTTCCCGGAAATCGACTTCGATAAGGTCGACGCCATCCGCGGCATGGACATCTGCTTTGTCACCACGGCCAAGACCGACGAAGAAGCCAAGGAGCTGCTGAAGGCTCTGGGCGCTCCGTTCGCCAACTGAGAAGGGGAGGAAGAAAACCAATGGCAAAAACTTCTATGAAGATCAAGCAGCAGCGCCCGGCCAAGTTCTCCACCCGTGCGTACAACCGCTGCAAGATCTGCGGCCGTCCCCATGCCTATCTGCGCAAGTACGGCATCTGCCGTATCTGCTTCCGTGAGCTGGCCTACAAAGGCGAGATCCCCGGCGTGAAGAAGGCTTCCTGGTAATCAGAGACAGGAAAAGACGTAACAACAACATCTTTAACACAACCTAAGGAGGTTAGTGGCATGCAAATCACCGATCCTATCGCGGACCTGCTGACCCGCATCCGCAATGCCAGCACTGCCAAACACCCTTCCGTGGACGTTCCTGCTTCCAACCTGAAGAAGGCAATCTGCCAGATCCTGGTTGATGAGGGCTACATCAAGGGTATGAAAGTGACCGAGGACAGCAAGCAGGGCGTTATCACCCTGACCCTCAAGTACCAGGAAAACGGTGCGCCGGTCATCGCGGGCCTGAAGCGCGTTTCCAAGCCCGGCCTGCGTATCTACACCAACTGCGAGGATATGCCCAAGGTCATGAAGGGCCTGGGCACCGCGATCATCTCCACCTCTAAAGGCGTCATGACCGACAAGGCTGCCCGCGCTGCCCATGTCGGCGGTGAAGTGCTCGCCTTTGTGTGGTAAGAAAGGGGCTAGAAGACAATGTCGAGAATTGGAAGAAAACCCATCGTCATTCCTGCGGGTGTTGATGTGAAGATCGACGAGGCCGAACACAACATCACCGTGAAAGGCCCCAAGGGTACCCTGCATTCCAAATATCATCCCCTGATGACCGTCAAGGTCGAGGGCAATGAAATTTTGGTTACCCGCCCCAATGACGAAAAACAGGCCCGCAGCCTGCACGGCCTGACCCGTACCAACATCCACAACATGGTTGTTGGCGTGACCGAAGGCTTCCGCAAGGATATGGAAATCCAGGGCGTCGGCTACCGCTGCGCCAAGCAGGGCAAGACCCTGACCCTGACCCTGGGCTTCTCTCACCCGGTCAACGTCGAAGAGACCGACACCATCCAGATCGAGGTCAAGGACGCTCTGCACTTCAGCATCGTCGGCATCGACAAGCAGGAAGTCGGTCAGTTTGCCGCCGAAGTCCGCGGCAAGCGTCCGCCGGAACCCTACAAGGGCAAGGGCATTCGCTACGTTGGCGAGTATGTCATCCGCAAGGAAGGCAAAGCCGGTAAAGGCAAATAATAGGAGGGGAGAAACATTATGGTCAACAAGGCTGATAAGAACGAAGCTCGTCTTCGCCGTCACCGCCGCGTCCGCGGCAAGATCAGCGGCACGGCCGAGCGTCCTCGTCTGGATGTTTTCCGCTCTGCCAAGCACATCTACGTTCAGGTCATCGATGACGTTGCCGGCGTGACTCTGGCAGCGGCTTCCACCCTGGACAAGGACTTTGAGGACTACGGCGGCAACGTCGAGGCCGCCAAGAAGGTCGGCGCCGCCATCGCCAAGAAATGCCTGGACAAGGGCATTACCGAAGTGGTCTATGACCGCGGCGGTTTCGTCTACCACGGCCGCGTGAAGGCTCTCGCTGAGGGCGCCCGCGAAGCCGGTCTGAAACTGTAAGGAGGGATCGAACATGGCCATGCAGAGAAACAGAGAACAAGATGACGGCATGATCACCAAGGTCGTCTCCATCAACCGCGTTTCCAAGACCGTCAAGGGCGGCCGCGTTATGAAGTTCGCCGCCCTGATCGTCGTCGGCGACGGCAAGGGCAACATCGGCTACGGCGTCGGCAAGTCCGGCGAAGTTCCCGAGGCTATCCGCAAGGGCGAGGGTGCTGCCAAGAAGAACATGCACAAGATTGCTCTGAAGGGCACCACCATCCCGCACGAGATCGTCGGCGAATTTGGCGCTGGCCGCGTGCTGATGCGTCCCGCCGCTCCCGGTACCGGCGTTATCGCCGGCGGCCCGGTCCGTGCGGTTCTGGAATGCGCCGGCATCAAGGACATCCGTACCAAGAGCCTGCGTTCCAACAATCCGATCAACGTTACCGCCGCGACCTTCGCCGGCCTGTGCGGTCTGACCGACGCCGAGTCTGTTGCTGCCAAGCGCGGCAAGACCGTCGCCGAGATCCTGGGCTAAGGAGGGCGCTGAATCATGGAAAAACTGAGCATCCGTCTTGCCAAGAGCCTGATCGGCCGCGGCAAAGAGCAGATTTCCGTCGCGAAGTCTTTGGGCCTGCATCGTCCGGGTGACGTTGTCGAACAGCCTGACAACGCCGCTACTGCCGGTAAGATCGCCAAGATCTCTCACCTGGTCGTTGTGACCAAGCTGTAATGGAGGTGCAAGCATGAAGCTTCATGAACTGAACGCGCCCAAGGGCGCCCGCAAGGCCGTCACCCGCAAGGGCCGCGGCGCGGGTTCCGGCAATGGTAAGACTGCCGGCTACGGCCACAAGGGCCAGAAAGCCCGTTCCGGCGTCAAGAAGGCCGGTTTCGAAGGCGGCCAGATGCCGCTGCAGCGTCGTCTGCCGAAGCGCGGCTTCAACAACATTTTCGCTACCAAGTATGTCACCATCAAGGTTTCCGACCTTGAAAAGTTTGAGGCCGGCGCTACCGTTGACGCCGCCGCCCTGCTGGAAAAGGGCATCATCTCCCGCACCCTGGACGGTGTCAAGGTCCTGGGCAACGGCGAGCTGAGCAAAGCGGTCAATGTCAAGGTCGCGGCCTACACGGCCTCTGCCAAGGAAAAAATCGAAAAGGCAGGCGGGAAAGCTGAGGTGATCTAAGGTGTTCGAAACGTTCCGCAATGCCTGGAAGATCGAAGACCTGCGCAAGCGCCTTCTGTTTACGCTGCTGATCCTCGTGATCTTCCGTCTGGGCTGTGCGATTCCGGTACCTTATATCACCGCTGGCAATCTCAAAGATATGTTCGACACCACCGGCAGCATGCTGACCTACCTGGACATGATGTCCGGTAACGCGCTCAGCCAGTGCGCGATCTTTGCGTTGGGCGTTCAGCCGTATATCAACGCTTCGATTATCGTACAGCTGCTGACTGTCGCCATTCCCTACCTGGAGAACCTTTCCAAGGAAGGGGAGGAGGGACGGCGCAAGCTGACCCGAATCACCAACTATGTGGGCTGCGGCATCGGCCTGATGCTGTCCATCGCCTACTACTTCATCCTGCGCCGCAGCTCTGCGCTGGAGTACACCGACGGCTTTGCCGGAATCTTCTCCGCCATCGTCATCATCCTGTGCTTCACCGCCGGCAGCCAGCTGGTTACCTGGATGGGCAACCAGATTGACTCCAAGGGCATCGGCAACGGCGTGTCCCTGCTGATCTTCGCCGGCATCGTGGCCAACTGGTCCCGCGTGCTGACCATGGTCCAGGGCGTTCTCGCCGCAGCCCAGACCTCCAGCGGATACTACATCCTGCTGCCGGTCATTCTGGTGCTGGCCATTGTGGCGGTTATCTTCGTGGTCATCCTGACCAACGCGGAGCGCCGCATCCCGGTTCAGTATGCCAAGCGCGTGGTCGGCCGCAAGATGTACGGCGGCCAGGCAAGCTACATCCCCATCAAGGTGAATATGTCCGGCGTTATGCCCGTCATCTTCGCCATGACGCTGTGCAGCCTGCCCAACATGATTGGCAGCTTCCTGGGTTGGACCGACAACATCTTCTTCCAGGTGTTCAACTACACCAGCCCCGTTTATCTGGTGGCGTACGTGCTGCTGATCATCGGTTTCAACTACTTCTATGTTGCGATCCAGTACAACCCCATCGACATCAGCAACCAGCTGCGCAAGAACAACGGCACCATTCCGGGCATTCGCCCCGGCAAGCCCACCAGCGACTTCATCACCAAGACCCTGCAGAAGATCACCTTGATCGGCGGCATCTTCCTGGCTGTTGTCGCGGGCCTGCCCATTGTGCTGGGTGACCTTACCCACATCTCGATCCAGCTTGGCGGTACCAGCCTGCTGATCGTGGTCGGCGTCGCCCTTGACACAGCCCGTTCTCTGGAAGGCTATATGACCGCTCGTCATCACAAAGGCTTTTTGGAATAACAGCGGATGGCTGCCAAACGGCAGCCGACAGGAAAGGGGAAACGACATATGAAACTGATCCTTTTGGGCGCCCCCGGCGCCGGCAAAGGCACCCAGGCAGAGATTCTTTGCGATAAACTAGGTATCCCCACCATTTCCACCGGCAACATCCTGCGTGCCGCCGTCAAGGACGGCACCCCGATGGGTCTGAAAGCCAAGAGCTTTATGGACGCAGGCGCGCTGGTTCCCGACGATGTCATTGTGGGCATCGTCAAGGAACGTCTGGCGCAGCCTGATTGCGCCGGCGGTTTCATCCTGGACGGTATGCCGCGCACCATTGCACAGGGCGAAGCCCTGGAAGCCATGGGCGTGGAAATCGACAAGGTTCTGAACCTGACCGTTGCTGACGAAGCCATCATGGAGCGTATGAGCGGCCGACGCGTCTGCGCGAAATGCGGCGCCAGCTACCATATCAAGAACAAGCCCAGCGCCAAGCCGGGCGTTTGCGATCGGTGCGGCGGGGAACTGGTTATCCGCAAGGATGACGAGCCCGCCACCGTGCTGGACCGTTTGAAAGCGTATCACGAACAGACCGAGCCTCTTGTGGCCTTCTACCGCGAACGCGGCAAACTGGTGGAGATCCCGGATCAGGGCTCCATCGAGGGCACCACTGCGCTGATCCTCAAAGAGTTGGAGGCATAACGCACCCATGATCCAAATCAAAAACGCTGCCGAGATCGAGAAAATGCGTCGCGCCTGCGCCATCAGCGCGGCGGCGCTCAAGGCGGGCGGCGAAGCGATCGAGGCCGGCATTTCCACGGCGGAGATCGACAAGATCATCTACGACTTTATCGTGCGCCATGGCGCAAGACCGAACTTCCTGCATCTGTACGGATTCCCGGCCACCGCCTGCATCAGCGTCAACGATACCGTGATCCACGGCATCCCCAGCCGCGAACAGAAGATCCGCCCCGGCGACATCGTATCCATCGATACCGGGTGCAAGATCGACGGCTTCAACGGCGATAACGCCTGCACCTTTGCCTGTGGCAAGGTGGACAAGGAAGCCCAGCGGCTGCTGGATGTCACCCGCGAAAGTCTGCACCGCGGCATTGCCGCGGCCCAGGCCGGCGCGCGGATCGGGGACGTTGGCCACGCGGTGCAGAGCTACGTGGAAGAAAACGGTTTCTCGGTGGTGCGTTCCTTTGTCGGCCATGGTGTCGGCAAGGAGCTGCACGAGGATCCCGAAGTTCCGAACTATGGCACCCCGGGCCGCGGCCCGCGCCTGGTTCCCGGCATGTGCATCGCCATCGAACCGATGGTGAACCAGTACAAGTACGCGGTAAAGACGTTGAAAGACGGATGGACGGTCAAGACTTGTGACGGGGGACTGGCTGCTCATTTTGAGCACACGGTTCTCATCACCAAGGACGGTCCCGAAATCCTGACCCACGGCTGGGAGGAACCCGAATGGACTTTGTAAAAGGCCGTTTGGTGCGCTCCAAGGCGGGCCGCGATAAGACCCGTACCTTCGCCGTGGTGGCTGCCGAGGGCTGCATGCTGTGGCTGGCCAACGGGAGCAAGCGGTCATTGGCCGCACCCAAACGCAAAAAAGCCCGGCATGTGGCACCCACCGCCACCGTTCTGGCAAACGAGCTTCTGAAAAGCGATCAACTGCTCAGTGAGGCGATCGCCGCCTATGATGCGGCGCATCCCGCTGAATGAACCCTTCAAGGAGGCAATCAGCTTGTCTAAAGAAGATGTCATCGAAGTAGAAGGCGTCGTGCGTGAGGCTTTGCCCAATACCGTGTTCAAGGTCGAGCTGCTCAACAAAGAGGGCAAGCCCAACGGCCACACGGTTTCGGCGCACATCTCCGGCAAACTGCGGACCAACTTCATCCGCATCCTGCCCGGCGACAAGGTCACCATGGAAATGTCGCCCTACGACCTGACCAAAGCCCGGATCACCTGGCGTTCCAAGTAAACGCCTTGTGTCATAGAAGGAGGTTAACATCATGAAGGTAAAACCTTCCGTGAAACCCATTTGCGAAAAGTGCAAGGTCATCAAGCGCAAAGGCCGCGTGATGGTCATCTGCATCAACCCCAAGCATAAGCAGCGTCAGGGCTAAAGGTCCGGGGACTCCCCCCGGAAACCGTACCCAAAACGCTTGGGGGCCAAGTGCGTAGATTCCCGGCGCAGGCCCCGACACAGGACATGGGATGTTATTTATGGAGGTGCTTTATGGCACGTATTGCTGGTGTTGATCTGCCTCGCGAGAAGCGGATCGAGGTTGGTCTGACCTATGTCTACGGTATCGGTCAGAGTACTGCTGACGAGATTCTCGCCGGCACCGGGATTAACCCGGACATCCGCGTCAAGGATCTGTCCGCCGAAGATGAAGCCAAGATCCGTGACTACATCGACAAGAACAATATCATCGTGGAAGGCGATCTTCGCCGCAACGTTGCGCTGGACATCAAGCGTCTGACTGAAATCCAGTGCTACCGTGGCATCCGCCATCGCAAGGGCCTGCCTGTGCGCGGCCAGCGCACCAAGACCAATGCACGTACCCGCAAAGGTCCGAAGCGCACCGTCGCGAACAAGAAGAAGTAAGGAGGAACTGTAAATGGCTGCTACGAAAGCAACTGCTAAGACCCGCACCAAGCGCAAAGAGCGTAAAAACGTCAGCGCCGGTGCTGCTCATATCCAGAGCACGTTTAACAACACCATCGTCACCATCACCGACACGCAGGGCAACACCATTTCTTGGTGCAGCACGGGTACCCTGAACTTCCGTGGTTCCCGCAAGAGCACTCCTTACGCCGCCCAGAGCGCTGCCGAAGTGGCCGCCAAGGCCGCGATGGAGCATGGCATGAAGACCGTCGAGGTCTACGTCAAGGGCCCGGGTTCCGGCCGTGAGAGCGCCATCCGCGCTCTGCAGGCCACTGGCCTGGAGGTCACCCTGATTCGTGACGTGACCCCGATCCCGCACAACGGCTGCCGCCCGCCCAAGCGCCGCCGCGTCTGATGGAAGGAGGATACTGAATTATGGCTAAGAATACGCAGCCTATCGCAAAGCGTTGCAAAGCTCTCGGCATTTCTCCCGCCGTCATGGGCTATGCCAAGAAGAATACCACCCGCAACACCACCGGCAACTTCCGCAAGAAGCAGTCTGAGTACGCCACTCAGCTGAAGGAAAAGCAGAAGCTGAAGTTCATCTACGGTGTTCTGGAGAAGCAGTTCGCCAACTACTTCAACGAAGCCGAACGCCGTCAGGGCCAGACCGGTGAAAACCTGCTCCAGATGCTGGAATGCCGTCTTGACAACGTCGTGTTCCGTCTGGGCTTTGCTTCCACCCGCCGTGATGCCCGCCAGCTGGTCAGCCACGCTCACTTCACCGTCAATGGCAAGAAGGTCAACATTCCTTCTTACCAGGTCAAGGCCGGTGATGTGGTCGAAGTGTGCGATTTTTATGATGGAGATTGAACGCCCCAAGATCGAGATGGCCAACCTTTCGCCCGACGGCCGTTACGGCAAGTTCGTGGTGGAACCTCTGGAGCGCGGCTTCGGCACCACGCTGGGCAACAGCCTGCGTCGTGTGCTGCTCTCCAGCTTGCCCGGCGTGGCGGTCACCAGTGTGAAGATCGACGGCGTCGTGCATGAATTCTCGACCATCGAGGGCGTGCGCGAGGACGTGACCGAAATCGTTTTGAACCTCAAGGGCGTCGCCGCCAAGATCTATGGCGACGGCCCCAAGACCGTCCGCGTGGAAGCCGCCGGTCCGTGCGAAGTCACCGCCGGCAGCATCAAGCAGGGCGACGACCTGGAAATCCTCAACCCCGAATGGCACATTGCCACTCTGGGCGAAGGAGCCAAGCTCGTCATGGAGCTGACCTTCGACAAGGGCCGTGGCTATGTTCCCGCCGAGCGCAACAAGCAGGCGCTCATCGAGAAGAACGATGTCACCACCCTGCCTGTGGACAGCATCTATACTCCGGTGCTCAAGTGCAACTACACGGTGGAAAACACCCGTGTGGGCCAGATCACCGACTTTGATAAACTGACCATCGAGGTCTGGACCGATGGCACCACCAACGCGCAGGAGGCTCTGAGCCTGGCTGCCCGTGTGCTGACCGAACACCTGAATCTGTTCGTCAACCTGTGTGATGAAGCCGCCGAGACCGAAATCATGGTCGAAAACGATGAGAAGGGCAAGGAAAAGGCGCTGGAGATGACCATTGAAGAGCTGGACCTGAGTGTCCGTTCCTTCAACTGCCTCAAGCGCGCCGGCATCAACACCGTGGGCGACCTCATCAACAAGAGTGAGGACGACATGATGAAGGTGCGTAACCTTGGCCGCAAGAGCCTGGAAGAAGTCATGGCGAAACTGGACAGCCTGGGCTTCATGCTCACCAAAGACGACGACAACTGATAAAGGAGTGAAACAGAATGCCCGGTACTAGAAAGCTTGGCCGCGCCACCGACAGCCGCAAGGCGATGCTGCGCGCTATGGTCACTTATCTGTTCGAGAACGGCAAGATCGAGACCACCGTTACCCGCGCTAAGGAGGTTCGCTCCATGGCCGAGAAGATGGTCACCCTGAGCAAGGCCGGCGATCTGCACGACAAGCGCCAGATCTTCAGCTACATCACCAAGGAAGATGTTGCCAAGAAGGTCATCGATGTGTATGGTCCCAAGTATGCCGACCGTAACGGCGGCTACACCCGCATCATCCGCACCGGTCTGCGCCGCGGCGACGCTGCCGAAATGGCGATCCTGGAACTGGTCTGATCCGACCGTTTCAGCGTTGACTGAATAAGAAAACCGCTCCTGACGAAAGTCAGGGGCGGTTTTTTGTTGGCTGTCTGCTGCCGGGCAGGCAGCTTATTTGTTGTAGGTGGGAATATCCGGGAACACTTTGTGGGCGCTGAACCGGCCCTGAGGACCGTACATCTCAAAATGCAGGTGGGAACCGGTGGAGTTGCCGGTGGAGCCCATATAGCCGATCACCTGGCCCGCCTCCACGTGCTCGCCCTCACTGACGATGAACTGCAGGAGGTGCGCATAGCGGGTGCTGTATCCGCCGTCGTGTTCGATCACAACATAGTTGCCGTAGCTGTTCCAGTCACCCCGGGTCACAATGCCGTTCCAGGTGTAGGTCTGCACCGCCGTGCCGGAAGCCGACGCAAGAATGGGCGTTCCACTGGGCCCGGCAATGTCGATGCCGGTGTGGCTGCCCACCATCCACTGGCTGATGTGCCGGTATCCGGGCGCCGGCCAGATGAAGTCATACCCATTGATGCTGCCGTACATGTAATCTTTCAGCTGAGTGCCGGTGACCCGCTGTTCCGGTACCGGATCTTCCAGGTTCTTGACCTGTACCGTCTGCACGTCGGTCTGGATGCCGTCCACGGTGGTCACATCCTGGGTAATCTCCCGCAGGCCGTTCTGTCCGGGCTGCAGCACCACCGTTTCGCCATACTCATAGGCGGCGGATTCTTCGGTGTACACGGGGTAGGAAATCTCCTCCTGGTAGGTCTGGCGCTCGATGGAACGCACTTTCAAAAGATCACTGTTCCCGCGCAGCTGGGCCAGCACATCCCCGTAGGACTGCACCGAATCCGCAAAGAAGAGGCCATCCACCAGCTGAACGTCATGGACAAAGTCCACCCGCTGGTTGGGGTTGTCCACCTGCTTATAAGGAATCAGACAGCTTTGCAGAAAGCTGCGCAGGTGGTCGCCCTCGGTGGTCACATACTGCAGGGTGCCGTCCAGATAAACGGCGGTAGCCTCCTGCAATTCGCCGCCGGAAGCCAGCAGCAACGCATCCACCAGTTCGCTCTGGCCCATGGTCTGATCGTAATCGGTGGTCAGGGTGTAGGTGGGCCAGATTTCAAACCCAGATTCGGCCGATTCCTGTCCCGCATCAGCCAGGACCCGCTGGGCGCTTTGCACACGTTCATACACCGCGGCCCGGGCATCGTCAAAGACCTGCTCGTTTTCCACATACCCGACGGTCTGGCCGTTGACTTCTACCTGCAGGGCATACCTGCGGTCCAACCCGGTGTATACGCTCCATCCCAAGACGCCCGCCGCTGCCGCCAACAGAAAACTGTGCAGAAGTACCCCCCGTACCGAGACGGGGGCGTGGATCTCGGCGTTGGTGGCGGCAAGAGGCTGCACCAGAATATCCAGAAGGGAGACAAAGCCCCGCAGAAGCAGCACCACGAACCAGCCCAGAGAGCGGGCTATCCGGATCAGGGTGTATTCCACCAGGAACCCGATGGCATACAGGAACTGGCCGGTTTCGTGCCAGTAAGGAAGGGAGCGGGCATAGGTGGTAAGACGATGCTGAACGGCGTTTCGCCTTTCCTTTTTATGCCAGTGCCGGACGGTGCGGCGTATGCGCCAGGCGTCCAGCAGAGAGGTGCGTGAAGGTTTCGTTTTCATCGCTCCTTATGTATATCAGTTTCAAGTAGCAAAATCAGTTGGTCTAAAAGAATAGACCGGATAGGAAAAGTCTAACACACTGCCCCGGCACTGTCAAGGCAAGGGGCAGGACAGGGGAGTCTATGGGACAGCACAACAAGGGGAAAATGGGCGAATTTGCAAATTTTTTGTAAAAAACACCAGAAATTTTCAGGCGGCTCCCGAAAGGGGATGTGCAAGGTGCGGAAAATCAAAGATTGCACAAAAAAAGCTCGGTTGACAGGTGATTTCGCCGTTCCCATGTGATAAAATAAAGATGAGTTATGATGCGCCGATGAGCGCACAAAATATGTATAAAGTTCAGTGAAGGAGCAACGTATGGCTGACATGAATCTTGGCCCCCGTGACTTTTTTGCGAAAGAGGATGCAATCGCCGACCTGGGGCTTCTGGCCTGCCCCGGTGCCGAAGAGCTGGCCAATCTGGTAGACGGCCATCTGGTGCGCTGGGCCCGCGAAGTCGGTATGGATGTGGATACCTTTATTATCCCTTCCGATTGCCCGCGTTTCCAGTCCGGTGATGCCAAGGGCCTGGTCAAGGCCTCGACCCGTGGTGATGATATCTTTATTTTTGTGGATCCGGGCAACTACAGTGTTACCTACAAACTGTTCGGGTACGAGAACCATCTCTCTCCCGACGATCACTTCCAGAACCTGCTGCGTCTGATCCAGGCCGTTTCCGGTCGTGCTCACCGCATCAGCGTGATCATGCCCAGCCTGTACGGCGGCCGCCAGCATCGCCGCGTCAGCCGCGAAAGCCTGGACTGCGCCTTTGCGCTGCAGCAGCTGCGCTCTGTGGGTGTCAAGAACATCATCACCTTTGATGCCCATGACCCCCGCGTGCAGAACGCCGTGCCCACCATGAGCTTTGACAACGTCATGCCCACCTACCAGGTGCTGAAGTGCCTGCTGCATCACGTGCCCGATGTCCGCTTTGACAAGGAGCATTTCATGGTCGTTTCTCCCGACGAAGGCGCCATGAACCGCAACATGTACTATTCCAGCGTGCTGGGCTGCAACCTGGGCATGTTCTACAAGCGCCGCGACTATTCCAAGATTGTCAACGGCCGCAACCCCATCGTCGCCCATGAATACCTGGGCGAGAGTGTGGAAGGCAAGGACGTCTTCATCGCCGACGACATCATCGCTTCCGGCGAGAGCATGCTGGACATTGCCTACGGCCTGAAGATGCGCGGCGCCCGCAAGATCTTCACTTACGCCACCTTCCCGCTGTTCACCGCCGGTCTGGACAAGTTCGACAAGGCTTACAAGGACGGCATCGTGGCCGCGGTTCTGGGCACCAACCTGACCTACCGCATGCCCGAACTGCTGGAACGTGAATGGTACCACGACGTGGATGTGTCCAAGTACACCGCCTACTTCATCGCCGCCATCAACCACGACAAGAGCGTTTCCAGCATCATCGATCCCATGGTCAAGATCCGCGCCCTGCTGGGCCGTCACGGCATTCCCATGGGCTGCTGATCACACCCCACAATTGCATAGCTGTATTTTTTGCCTGTGCCGTTTTCGGCACAGGCAAAAAATTTGCATTGCGGCGCCTGTATCGCTATAATAATGGGGTATGAAGAATTCCCGGGGCACCTGCCCCGTTGCCGAAAAAGGAGAGGTTTTGTATGCTGCCAATCGAACGTCTGCGGGCGATGGTCGCCGGCAAAAAGGTGGCCTTCATCGGGGCCGGTGTCAGCCACAAACCGTGCATCGAACAGTTTGCCGCCCTGGGGGCCGAAATCACCCTGTGTGACCAGAAACCCAACCTGGAAGCCTTCGGCGATTACGCCGAGACGCTGCGCCGCCTGAACGTCCATCTCAGCCTGGGCGAACACTACACCGACGGCTTTGCCGGGCAGGACATCATCATGCGCACCCCCGGGTATGAGTATTACAAGCCCGAACTGCAGGCGGCCCTCAAGGCCGGCACCATGGTCACCAGCGAGGTGGAACTCTTCTTCGAGCTCTGCCCCTGCGAGATCGTGGCCGTGACCGGTTCGGACGGCAAAACCACCACCACCACCCTCATCGCCAAGATGCTGGAAGCCGCCGGCCGCAAGGTGCTGCTGGGCGGCAACATCGGCGCAGCCCTGCTGCCCCAGCTGGAAACCGTCACCGCCGACGACATTGCGGTGGCGGAGCTGTCCAGCTTCCAGCTTATCAGCATGCGCCACAGCCCCAAGGTGGCGGTGGTGACCAACGTCACCCCCAACCATCTGGACCACCATAAGGACATGCAGGAGTATATCGACGCCAAGCGCAACATCCTGCTGTGGCAGACCCCGCCTTGCCGTGCGGTCCTGGGCTATGAAAACGAGATCACCCGGGGTATGGCCGCCGACTGCAAGGGGGACCAGGTCTGGTTCACCCGCCTGCATGAAACCGACAAGGGGGCCTTCCTGCGGGCGTCCGACGATACCCTGTGCTACGCCGAAAACGGCGTGGTGACCCCCATCGTGCCCCGGGCCGACGTCAAGCTGCGCGGCCTGCACAATGTGGAAAACCTGCTGGCCGCCATGGCGGCTGTGTGGGGCCTGGTCCCGGTGGCCGCCATGCGTCAGGTGGCCTCCACCTTCACCGGTGTGGAACACCGCATCGAGCCGGTGCGTATGCTGGACGGCGTGCAGTATTACAACGACTCCATCGCCACCAGCCCCACCCGCACCATCGCCGGCCTGCGCAGTTTCGACAAGAAGCTGATCCTCATTGCGGGCGGCTACGATAAAAAGATCAGCTATGCCCCCCTGGCGCCGGAACTCATCGCCCATGTGAAGGTGCTGATCCTCATGGGGGACACCGGCCCCATCATCGAGCGGGAAGTCCGTGCCTGCCCCGGCTTTGCCGAGAGCGGCCTGCAGATCCTCCACGCCGACAATATGAAGGATGCGGTGGAAAAGGCCCGGGCCGCCGCCCATCCCGGCGATATCGTGAGCCTGTCTCCGGCATCGGCATCCTTTGACCATTATCCCAACTTTGAAGCCCGCGGACGGGAATACAAGCAGATCGTCCAAGCGCTGTAACAGGAGGTATGCCGTGCTCCAGGCCGTAAACGACGCCGCCCGGAAGCGGGCATTTCAGCAGGTGGTGGCCGGTAAGCCCTATTTTCGGGCGCTGCTGGGCCGGGACGCGGCTTTGTGGACCGGAAACCCCGGCGCGCCCACCCGGCTGTTCACCCTGCCCGGCGGGGCGCTGGCCCTCAGCGGCCGTTCGGCCCAGCTGTGCGCGGCCGGACCGGAGTCCCCCGACTGGGAGGAACTGGCCCTCTTCCTGCGATTCGCGGGGGTGGAGCGGCTGACCGCTAACCTCTGCCCGCCGCCTTCCTGGCCGCTGCGCCGGAACCTGTATCTGTACACCTTGGCCCCCGGCGGCTGCCTGCCGGTGCCGCCGCTGCTGCCGGAACTGCACATAGACCGTCATCTCTCCATGGGAACCGTCAGTGCCGAACTTTTTCCGGATGAACCCGAACGGCGGGATGCCTTCTACTCCGAATCCTGCACCGCCATCAACCACGGCTATGCCCGGGTGCTGGCCGTGTGCGACGGGGAAGACCGGATGGTCTGCACCGTGGGAGCCTACGCCATCTTTGACGGCGAAGCCTACATGGCGGCAGGGGAGACCCGGTCCGACCTGCGCGGGCAGGGCATCGGGGGACATCTCATCGTCACCCTGGCCAATGAACTTGCCGCCGAAGGCTATACCGTCACCTTTCTGTGTGAGGAAAAACGCCGGCATTTCTATGACCGGCTGGGGTTTGTGTGCAACCTGACCTATGGTCAGTACCTCCTGCCCCCACAAGACAACAATGAAGGAATCGAAAACCAATGATCGAAGAATTTTTTGACCTGAAACCCGAAGTCCTGGCCCTGGACAAACAGGCCCTGGAACTCTGCAAGGACCAGTTTGCCCATGTGGAGGAAATCCGGGATTACAACCAGCTGAAGATGCTCAAAGCCTTCACCGGCTGCGGAGTGGAAGCCCGGCATTTCTGGGGATCTTCCGGCTACGGCGTCTGGGATGACAGCCGCAACAAGCTGGAGGAAGTCTTTGCCCGCTGCATGGGGGCGGAAGCCGCCCTGGTGCGGCCGCAGTTCATGAGCGGCACCCACACCCTGGCGGTGGCCCTCTTCGGCCTGCTGCGCCCCGGTGACACCCTGCTGGCCGCCACCGGCCGCCCCTACGATACCCTGGAAGGGGTCATCGGCATCGGGGAAGCGGGCAAGGGCTGCGGTACTCTGCGGGAATTCGGCGTGCTGTATGACGAATGTCCCCTCAAAGAGGACTTCACCCCTGATTATGAGGCCATTGCCCGCCAGGCCAAGAACGCCACGGTGGTGCACATCCAGCGCAGCCGGGGCTACACCCAGCGCAATGCCTTTGACCTGGCCACCATCCAGAAGGTGGCCGAGATTGCCCGCAAGGCCAACCCCAACGCGGTGATCTTTGTGGACAACTGCTACGGCGAATTCACCCAGAAGCAGGAACCCCTGGAAGTGGGGGCCGACCTTATTGCCGGCAGCTTCATCAAGAATCCCGGCGGCGGTATCACCCCCACCGGCGGCTATATTGCCGGCCGGGCCGACCTGGTGGAAAAGGTCAGCCACCGCTTCACCGCCCCCGGCATCGGGGCGGAGCTGGGCTGCACCCAGGACAGCCTGCGGGATACCTTCCTGGGGTTCTACTACGCCCCCGGTGTGGTGTGCGAGGCCCTCAAGACCGCCATCTATGCCCAGTGCCTGCTGGAATTGTCCGGCGTGAAGCCGGTGCCCCGCTATACCGCTGACCACAACGATATCGTCACCTGTTTTGATTCGGGCAGTGCGGCGGCGCTGCAGGGGTTCTGCACCGGCATTCAGCAGGGCAGCCCCATCGACAGCATTGCGGCGCCCGAACCGGCGGACGAGCCCGGGTATACCGACAAAGTGATTATGGCTTCCGGCAGTTTTACCGAAGGCAGTACCATTGAGCTTTCCTGCGACGGCCCTCTGCGCGAACCCTACACCTGCTACCTGCAGGGCGGTGTGAACTTTACCGCCGCCCGCGCCGCGGTGCTGTGCGCCGTGCAGAACGCCTTTTTTGCCTGACCTTGTAGTACAGACCGCCCCGGCGGTTTTGCGTCAATACGGACCCGATTGACCGAAAGGAAGGAAAATACCATGCTGGATATCAAGCGCAATCTGACCACCATGACCGACTTCTACGAACTGACCATGTCCGCCGGCTACTTTGACGAGGGCTACAAGGACAAGATCTCGGTGTTCGACATGTTCTTCCGCCGCGTGCCGGACGGCGGCGGCTACGCCATCATGGCGGGCCTGCAGCAGTTCATCGACGCGGTGGATCACCTGCAGTTCACCCAGGAGGACATCGACTACCTGCGCTCCACCAAGATGTTCCGGGAGGACTTTCTGGACTATCTGGCCAACTTCAAGCTGCACTGCAACATCTGGGCCATTGAGGAAGGTGTGCCCATCTTCCCCCAGGAGCCCATCGTCACGGTGGAAGGTCCTGCCATTGAATGCCAGCTGCTGGAAACCCTGCTGCTGGTCACCTTCAACCACCAGTGCCTGATCGCCACCAAGGCCAATCGGATTGTGCGGGCGGCTTCCGGCCGTCCGGTCATGGAGTTCGGCGCCCGCCGTGCCCAGGGGTATGACGCCGCCTACTTCGGCGCCCGCGCAGCCTACATCGGCGGCTGCGGTTCCACCAGCTGCGTCATGGCCGCCCGGGACTTCGGCATTCCCGCTTCCGGTACCATGGCCCATTCCTGGGTGCAGATGTTCCCCAGCGAGTACGAAGCCTTCAAGAAGTACGCCGAGCTCTACCCGGATGCCTGTGTCCTGCTGGTGGATACCTACAATGTGCTGCGCCACGGTATCCCCGATGCCATCAAGGTGTTTGACGAGGTCCTCAAACCCATGGGCAAGCGTCCCAAAGGGGTGCGCATCGATTCCGGCGATATCGCCTACCTGTCCAAGAAAGCCCGCCGCATGCTGGATGAGGCCGGCTATCCCGACTGCACCATCTGCGCTTCCAACAGCCTGGACGAATACCTGGTGCGGGACCTGATTCTGCAGGGGGCCCGGGTGGACAGCTTCGGCATCGGTGAAAACATGATCACCGCCAAGAGCGACCCTGTTTTCGGCGGGGTGTACAAGCTGGCCGCCGTCAAGGAGGACGACGGCACCTATGTCCCCAAGATGAAGCTCAGCGAATCCGCCGAAAAGACCACCATTCCCTGCCTGAAGAAGGTCTGGCGCATCTACGACGAGGACAACAAGGCCATGGCCGACCTGATCACCATGGCGGACGAACAGGTGGAGACCAAGCACGGTATCACCCTGTTTGACCCGGTGGAAACCTGGAAGGAACGCACCTACGTCAACTGCACCGCCCGCTGCCTGTCCACCCCCATCTACGTGAACGGCGAGCGCGTCTACACCAGCCCCTGCCTGGAAGATATCCGCAAATTCTGCAAGGCCCAGATCAACACCCTGTGGGACGAAGTAAAGCGCTTTGAAAACCCCCACCGCCACTATGTGGACCTGAGCCAGAAACTGTGGGATACCCGCAACGAGCTGCTCAAGGTTTTGTCCAAATAAAACCGCAAAAAGGTTACAAAATGATTACAGGCCCTCTTTCCTGCACAGAATACTGTTGCACAAGTATCTGCCGGGGAAGGGGGCCTTTTTATGGTGTTGGTTCGTGGCTGCCGATGGGAGACAGCCAGTCTGTTTTTGCTGGGCGGCACGGCCTATCTTGGTTTGGAGTTGGCCTGGCGGGGCACCACCCACTGGACCATGTTCTTTGCGGGCGGGCTTTGCCTTTGCTTGCTCCGCTGGTTTGATGACAGCGTCCGCTGTCCGCTTCTTGCCGCCGCGCTGCTGGCGGCAGGCGGGGTATCCGGGGTGGAGCTGCTGTTCGGTATGGTATGCACCCGCCTGCTGCGCCTGCACGTGTGGGACTACAGCACCGAGTGGGGCAACGTGGCAGGGCTGATCTGTCCCAAATACAGCTTCTTGTGGTTCCTGCTCTGCCTGTGGCTGTTGGGCGGCCTGCGCCTGCTGCGGTGGCTGTCCACCAAAAGTCCGCTTTATAGGGTCGAATAAAAGCCTGCCCCGGCTGTAAGTCCGCTTTATGGCCCTTTTGCTTCTGTATAATAAAGACAGAAACAAAAGAAAGGCAGGCGGGTTCCATGACCACCAAATTCAAGAATGTCAACGGCCACATTGAGGTATATTCCGCACAGGGAGAGTTCCTGTTCTCCGCCGACACCATGGAGGAAGCCTGGCGGGAGCTGTGCGCGTGACGCGTACAAACGTGGATGGAATATGTACAAAACAACGGAATAGTGGAAAACTATATAAATATTTTTTGTAAGTTTGTACAAAATGCAGGTTGCAAAAGTCCGACCTTCCGTGTATACTGAAGATGCAAAGAGAGAGGGAAACCGGCACCCGCAAGCAGCCGGATTCCCGCCCATCTACAGAAAGGGGATCGCTATGTTGAGCCTGCATAAGATTACGACATGGATGCGCGGTATCATTCAGCGCGGCGAGGATTTCGGTCTGCCGGAGGATGTGTACAACGACGTGATCCCGTCCGGCGTGCATGATTACCAGCATACCGAATTCTGAAGCATGTCGCCAGGACCGGCCAGCGTTAAAAAACGTTGGCCGGTCTTGTTTTTTTGCCCAAAAAAAGGTATGCTATATAGGTATACCAAGGAAAGGGGAGATGTCTGTGTCATGGCGGCCTTATGCCATCTTTGATATGGATGGCACGCTGCTGGATTCCACCGGCATGTGGGATCTGGTGGGGGACCGGGTGTTGGCCCGTTGGGGCATGAGTTTTCCCCGCCAGGACCGGGAGGACAACATGGTGCTGACCATTGAGGGAACAGCGCAGTACTATGTGGAGCATTATCACCTGCCTGTCACGGCGCCGGAGCTGGCCGACCTCATCCGGGAGGAAGCCCGCTGCGCCTACACCACCGAAGCCACCCTCAAACCCGGCGCCGTGGAGGTGCTGGATTTTCTGCGGGACCGGGGCGTCCGGCTGTGTGTGGCTTCCGGCACCGACAAGCCGCTGGTGGATGCGGCGCTGGCCCACCTGGGCATTCTGGACCGGTTCGAATTTACCCTTTCCTGTCAGACAACCCAGGGCAAGCAGGACCCCGAGGTATATCTGCGCGCCCTGGAAGGGTTCGGCAACCCCGACCCTGCACAGGTCATGGTGTTTGAAGATTCCCCCACGGCACTGGCCACCGCCCAAAAACTGGGGTTGTATACGGTAGCCGTATGGGATGCCTACACCGCCGATGCCTGGCCCCAACTGCGGCAGACGGCCGACAGCCTGTGCGAACGCTGGCCCGACTGGCTGGCACAAAACAAAGAGTAAGCAAAGAGGAGAAGTCATCATGAAACTGATCACCTTTACCGTGCCCTGTTATAATTCCGCCGCCTATATGGACCGCTGCATCAAGACCCTGCTGCCTGCGGGCGAGGATGCGGAAATCATCCTGGTGGATGACGGTTCCAAGGACGAAACCGGCGCCATTGCGGACGCCTGGGCCGAAAAATACCCCACCATCATCCGGGTAATTCACCAGGAAAACGGCGGCCACGGCGAGGGCGTCAACCAGGGCATCCGCAATGCTTCCGGCCTGTATTTCAAGGTGGTGGATTCCGATGACTGGCTGGACGCCGATGCCCTGCAGAAGGTCATGACCAAACTGCGGGAATTTGCCGCCATGCCCCAGCCCGTGGACCTGCTGCTGTGCAACTATGTGTATGAGCACACCGTGGACAACACCCACCACACCGTGCGTTACACCGGCATTCTGCCCCAGGACAAGGTCTTTACCTGGCAGGAGATCGGCCACTTTCCGCCCAGCCAGAACATCCTGATGCACTCGGTCATCTACCGCACCCAGATTCTGCGGGATTGCGGTCTGCGGCTGCCCAAGCACACCTTCTATGTGGATAACGTCTTTGTCTATCTGCCCCTGCCCAGCTGCCGCAGCCTGTATTATATGGACCTGGACCTGTACCGGTACTTCATCGGCCGGGAAGACCAGAGCGTCAACGAAAAGGTCATGGTCAAGCGGGTGGACCAGCAGGTGCGGGTCACCAAGCTGATGATCACCGCCGTGGATCTGTACGCCCTGCCCCCGGAACAGAAGAAGCTGCGGGCCTATATGTTCAACTACCTGTCCATGATGATGACCATTTCCAGCGTCTTCCTGACCATGGATGGCAGCGCCGATGCCCTGCGCAAGAAAGCGGAGCTGTGGCAGTTCCTCAAGCTGCATGACCGCCGCGTGTACCGCCGCTGTGTGGCGTCGGTGGCGGGGCTGTGCAACCTGCCCGGCAAGGCCGGCCGGGGCATTACCCTGTGGGGCTACCGTGTGGCCCAGAAGATTTTCAAGTTCAACTGATTGTATACCAAAAAAGACCGTCCGTTCCGGAATTCCCGGGCCGGGCGGCCTTTTCATATTTTGAAAAAATCGACATTCATTCCTTGCTTTGCGGTATCATACAGACAGATCGAAAAACAAACCGCAAACAGGGAAGGAGCCGATCAAAATGTTGAACTGGAAACGGATTTGGAACGATGCGATCCTGAATCGACTGAGCCACCTGCTGGCCAACGCCGATGAGCAGGGCTTCCGGGACCTGTACATGAACTGCCTGGAAGAACTTCTTCTGAAAGAATAAACCACAAAAAAAGTGCCTCCGTCCGGAAAAGACGGAGGCACTTTTGCGTCATACGGATCGGGAACGTACAGCTTGCAGCAGTTCCTCTTTCCGGTTGGGCAGAGTACCTTGCATAACGGCTTGCAGCAGCCATTCCAGGGTATTTCCCACCAGGGGACCCGGTGTCAGCCCGGCGGCGATGAGGTCGCTGCCGGTCAGAGCCAGTCCGGATACGGTGTAGCAGCCGGTCCGGGCCAGGTATTCCATCCGGTGGGCAAAGTCCCGCACTTCCCGGCAACGCTGGGCCACGGCATCGTTGTTGGTGTGGGCGGCCAGATCGGCCAGCTTCAGGCGGCAGAGCCGCTGCCAGAACAGCGGCCCGCGTTGGTGCAGCTGTTCCAGAATGGCCAGATCAGTTTCGGGCAGGGGACCGTCGTGCACCGCCACCAGTGCGCACACGCCGTCGGTCAGGTAAACAGGGGCCCGCAGCCGCTGCAAAATCTGGCGGGCAAGCCGTGCGCCCCGCTGGTTGTGCCCGGGAAAATGAGCGGCGCCGGCCTCATCCACTGTGCGGCACAGGGGTTTGGCCATGTCGTGCAGCAGCACAGCCCAGCGCAGCACCCGGGCGCTGCGGGCATCCAGCCCATCGGTATCCAGCGCGCCCACGGCCGCCGAGGTGTGTTCCCATACATCATAACAATGCCAGCGCCCTTGCTGGCCACAGCCGATGCAGGAGGCGATTTCCGGCAATGCACCGGTAAGGATGTCTCCGTATTGGGCCAGCACCGTCCCGGCGGCAAAGCCGGCCAGCAGTCGGTCCAGCTCGGTAAAAATACGCTCGGCCGAAACGCACCGTACCGTCAGGCGGGCTTGCCTGGCCGCGGCGGCGGTGGCGGGATCCAGCCGGAACCCCAGCTGTGCCGCAAACCGTACGGCCCGCAGAATGCGCAGGGCATCCTCCTCGAAGCGGGCTTCCGGGTCACCCACACAGCGCAGGATCCCGGCCTGCAGGTCCTGCTGCCCGCCAAAAAGATCCACCAGCCCGTCCTCGGGGGACCAGGCCATGGCGTTGACGGTGAAGTCCCGGCGGGCCAGGTCTTCCCGCAGGCAGGGAACAAAGCGGACACAGTCGGGATGACGGCCGTCGGTATACTGGCCGTCCTGCCGGAAGGTGGTCATCTCCCAGCTATGGCCGTCCAGCACCACCGCCACCGTACCGTGTTTTTTGCCCTTGAGCAGCAGGCGATATCCCGCAAACAGGGCTTCCATCTCTTCAGGACGGGCACTGGTGCAGATATCCCAGTCGTCCGGTGTGCGGCCCAGCAGGCTGTCCCGCACGCAGCCGCCCACAATGTAGGCTTCGTACCCGGCCCGGCGCAGTTTGCCCAACAGGGCACGCGCCTGTTCCGGAGGCCGGATATCGGTTGTGGTGTTCATATCCGAACCTCCTTTCTGTGTGGGGTACGAATCATTCAAAATGCCATTGCTGGGTCAGATCCACCGTGCAGGCCACGCAGCCGCCCTCGGCCATCAGATCGGCCACCTTCCGGCGGGCCGCTTCCTCATCGGGCATCCAGGTAACCAGGAAAAAGCTTTCTTCCGGCACGCCGTAATACACCCAGATGCCGTCCGCGCGCACCAGATCGCTCAGATGGTCCAGTTCCTCCCCGTCGGTCAGGCCGGACCCTTCTTCCGCGTAAATCATCTCCGGGCTGACCTGCATGGAGACGATGACCGTGATGCTGCTGGTAATGTAGCTGTCGCGGTCGGTGCCGGGCATATCGGCACCGCATACTTCCCACGCCGAGGCGAACGCTTTGATCAGCAGTTCGCGGACCTCGATCATGGAATCCCCAGGATTGTACATGATAGTCCTTCTTTCTATGATTACTATGGTTACAGTATAGCATGCCCTTGCGGCAGGGGCAATCCATTTGCATCAAACTGTTTCAGTGGTCCGTAATAGGCCAGCAGCATGTCGGCCAAAGCCAGCTCCGCATACCGGTGGAAGGTAAAATCCCGTCCCGCGCCGGCCACCACCGCGTGCTGCACAAAGGGATAGCGCTTCGCCACGTCCCCGGCCTGGGTCAGCAGCCAGAACTCGCCGCCCTCTTCGGCCAGGCGCTGTACGGCGTCCACCATCACTTCCAGGCCGCATCCGTTCATGCTCAGCATCAGGATCAGGGTGCCGGGGCCCACCGTCACATCCTGCAGATTGGCGGTGGACAGCAACACCCGGATGATCTTGCCCCGCTTGACCAGTTCCCGCTGCAGGTACAGCATCATCAGCCCGGAGTATTCCATCTCCCGCAGCAGCACATCATCCGCAGCCCGTATGGCGTCCGCCAAAGCCTGCATCTGGTGGGGGTCAACCCCGGACAGGCAGGCGTAGAGATCACTCTCCAGGGTGCGGCAGCTGTCCTGCAGAGCAGGCTGAACCAAAGCGGATTTGTCATAGCCGAATACATTGCCGCAATAGTAGGCGGACCGTGCCCGCATACGCCGGTCCAGGGCACACTCGTCCTTGAAGTGCAGAAAATCATCGTACCCAAGGGTGTGGCAGAACCGGGTAATGGTGGCAGCCGAGACGTGGCAGGCGGCGGCCAGCTGGGTGATGCTCATGTTCAGCACTTCGTCAAAGTGGGCCAGGCAGTACCGGGCGATGCTCTGGTTGGTCTGACCGCGGTGCAACAAGCAGCAGCAGTTCCTGCGCCATCTGCATGGATCACCCCTCCTTTGCAAAATAAAGCGTCCCCGCCCCGTGCGTGGTGGCAGGGGCGGGGACGTGAGTCTTACGATTTCAGCTCAGCCGTAAGCAATCAGGCTTTGGGCTTGGGGCCGGCTTCCGCGATTTCGGAAGGCATATTGGGATACTTCTTGGCGAAGTTGTCGGCGAACATCTGAGCCAGCTTGTTGGCCTGGGCGTCATAGGCGTCCTTGTCGGCCCACATGCCGCGGGCGTCCAGCATTTCGTCGGGCACGCCGGGGCAGCTGACGGGATAGTCCACGTTGAACACGTCATGATGCTTGAACTCGATGCTGTCGAAGCTGCCGTTCAGAGCAGCGGTGACCATGGCACGGGTGTAAGCCAGCTTCATGCGCTTGGCGCCGGCCGCGGCGCTGCCGCCGGCCCAGCCAGTGTTGACCAGGTAAACCTTGGTGCCGTACTTCTCCAGCTTCTCGCCCAGCATTTCTGCATAGACGGAAGGATCCATGGGCATGAAGGGTTCGCCGAACAGGGTGGAGAAGGTGGGCTGCGGCTCGGTGATGCCACGTTCGGTGCCGGCCAGCTTGGAGGTGAAGCCGGTGACGAAGTGGTACATGGCAGCGTTCTTGTCCAGACGGCTGATGGGAGGCAGAACACCGAAAGCGTCGGCGGTCAGGAAGATGACAACCTTGGGGATGCCGCCCTCGCCGGGGATCTGAGCGTTGTTGATGTAGTTGACCGGGTAGCCCACGCGGGTGTTTTCGGTCAGGCTGTCGTCAGCAAAGTCAAACTCACGGGTCTCGGGATCCATGACAACGTTCTCAACCAGAGAACCGAAGCGGATGGCATTGTAGATGTCGGGCTCGTTCTCAGCGCTCAGGTTGATGCACTTGGCATAGCAGCCGCCTTCGAAGTTAAAGACGCCGTCGGGGCTCCAGCCGTGCTCGTCGTCGCCGATCAGCTTGCGGCCGGGGTCGGCGGACAGGGTGGTCTTGCCGGTGCCGGACAGGCCGAAGAAGACAGCGGTCTCATGGGTTTCGGGGTCCATGTTGGCGGAGCAGTGCATGGGCAGCACGTTTTCCTTGACCATGACGTAGTTCATGGTGGAGAAGACACTCTTCTTGATTTCGCCGGAATACTGGCTGCCGCAGATGACGATGAGGTGAGCCTCGTAGTCGATCATGATGGCGGCTTCGCTGTTGACACCGTCAACTTCCGGATCGCACTTGAAGCCAGGGGCCACCAGCATGGTGTAGTCGGCTTCACCGTAGTTGGCCAGTTCCTCCGCGGTGGGGCGGATCAGCAGCTGATGGATGAACAGGTTCTGGCTGGCCATCTCGTTGATGATGCGGAACTTCTTGGTATACTTCTTGTCGGCGCCGGCAAAACCGTCGAAGATGAAGACTTCGCGGCCCTGGAGGTACGCGGCAACCTTGCCCTTGATGGCGTTGAACTTTTCACGGCTGATGGGGCGGTTGACCTTGCCCCAGGCAATATCGTCGTGAACGGCGGGGGTATCGACAATGAACTTGTCGTTAGGGGAACGGCCGGTGTACTTGCCGGTGGTGACAACCAGCGCACCGGTGTTGGACAGGGTGCCCTCACCGCGGCGCAGAGCAGCCTCGGTCAGCTGGGCGGGGGTCAGGTTGCGGTACACAGCCTTGGGGCCGATGATACCGAACTTTTCGATTCCATAAGTCTCCATGGGAAACTACCTCCTTATATGCCATTGTATGCCACTATAATGGAACTGTCTTTAGTATAGCCGAAAGCGCCGGAAAAGGCAATGGAGTGAAGTACAAATTTGAAAAAATTTAACACATTTTGGCGCAGGGGGCTTGCGCGGTATGGTATAATATAGACAAAAAACAGGCAGGCGGCCTTCTTTCAGGCAGGCGGCCTGCCCATGAAAGGTGGAAGTATTGTATGTTGACCAATGAAACTCTGGATACCCTGTACACCCGCCGCAGCTGCCGCGCCTATACCGATCAGCCGGTGGAAGCCGACAAGCTGGAAGCGGTGCTGAAAGCCGGTACCTATGCCCCCACCGCCATGGGCCAGCAGAGCCCGGTGATCGTGGCCGTGGAAAACAAGCAAGTGCGGGATCACCTGTCCCGCATGAACGCCGCCGTCATGGGGCGGGACAATGATCCCTTCTACGGTGCGCCCACCGTTCTGGTGGTTCTGGCCGACACCCGCCAGCCCAACTGGAAGGCGGACGGCAGCCTGGTCATGGGCAACCTGCTCAACGCGGCGGCCAGCGTGGGCCTGGGTTCCTGCTGGATCAACCGTGCCTATGAGATGTTCGAGACCGAGGAGGGCAAGACCCTGCTGAAAGAATGGAACGTGCCCAACGCCGAGCACCTGGCTGGTGTGGGCTGCTGCATTCTGGGCCATGCCGCGCCCGGCGGCGAAAAGCCCGCCGCACCCCGCAAGGAAAACTATGTGGTGTATGTGCGCTGAATCCAAAATAAAGGAAGGTGCGGCATGATTTTCGGTATCGGAACCGATCTGTGTGAAACCGCACGGATGGAGCAGGCCATCGCCCGGGAAGCCTTTCTGAACCGGGTGTTTTCGGCGGAAGAGCGGGCGCTGATCACCACCCGCACCGGCAAGCGCCGGGCCGAGACCGCTGCGGCCAACTTTGCGGCCAAGGAAGCCTTTCTCAAGGCCTGCGGCCTGGGGTTGGGCGGTTTTGCGCTGGCGGACATCGGCGTGCTGCGCCGGGAAAGCGGGGTGCCCTGCTATGCCTTGTCCGGGGAAGCTGCCCGCTTTATGGCCGAGCACCGCCTGACCGCCCATCTGAGCCTGAGCCACGACGCAGGCATGGCCTGCGCCTTTGCGGTGCTGGAACAAAGAGAAGGGGAGAGGAAATCATGACGGAACTCTCGGCGAAGCCTCACAAGGCACAGCGGGAGAGCAGCCTGGAACTGCTGCGCATCCTCTGTATGCTGTTCATTGTGGCCGACCACTACGCGGGGCAGAGTGGTACCGCCGTGTATGACACCTTGCCTCACGCCCTGTTCTTCTCGGCCTTGGGAGCCGGGTCCCGCCTGGGGTGCGATTTGTTCGTCATCCTGGGTGCCTGGTTCCTTTGCCGGCAGCCCTTCCGCACCCGGCGGGTCCTGGGATTGTGGCTGAGCCTGTGGCTGTACACCGTTCCCCTGACCCTGCTTTGCTGGCTGGTTCCCGGCAGCAATGTGGGCCTGGGAACCCTGCGGTGGGCGGTCTTTCCGGTCAGCACCCAACAGCTGTGGTTTATCTCCCAGTATGTGATGCTGCTGTTTTTGTCCCCGGTGCTCAACCTGCTGCTGCGGGCTTTGCCGCGGTCCGGGCTGCGGGCCCTGCTGGGGGTGACAGGCTTGTTCCTGGTGGGCTATTCCACCCTTTTTGCGGAGGATGGCGTCTTCGGGGATCTGCTCTGGAGCTTTTTGTTCCTCTATCTGCTCACCGGCTATTTCCGCCTGTATCCGGACAACCGCCTTTCCCGGGCTTTGCGGGCAAACGCTGCCCCCTGGCTGGCGCTGGCCTTTGTGGTGCTGCTCACCCTGGGCCGTGGCGTGGCCCAGTGGCAGGGCATGGACGGCAAGGTGATGCAGTATCTGGAATACTACCGCACCGCGCTGGGGGCTGCACCCAACATTCTCTGCGCCTTCTGTTTCTTCTTCGCGTTCCAAAAGCTGCATATGGGCAGCGTGAAAGCCATCAACCTGCTGGCCTCGGCCACCCTGGGCGTGTACATCATCCACCAGACCCCGGCGGTCATCGGCCTGCTGTGGACCGGGGTGTTCCGCACCCAGAACCACGTGGGCTCCGCGCCCTACGCCCTGTTTGTGATTCTGGCGGTTTATCTGGGCTGTTCGGTGCTCCATCTGCTGCGGGAACGCCTGGTCATCCGCCCGCTGGAAAACAGCCGGTGGTTTGCTTTTATCTGCCAAAAAGGGGACGAAAGCCTGAGCGTGCTGGACAAAATCTTGCCGTCCGGTGATTGAACCCGCCTCTGCCTGCTTATACTAATAGCAACGAGATCATGCTAGACAGGGAGGCAGGCACCATGGAGGTACACAGAGGAGAAGTTTTTTACGCCGATCTGAGCCCGGTGGTGGGTTCGGAACAGGGGGGCGTGCGGCCGGTACTTATCATCCAGAATGAGATCGGCAACCGGCACAGTCCCACCGTGATTGCGGCGGCCATCACATCCCGGCAGGATAAGAACCGTCTGCCCACCCATATCGGGGTGCGGGCGGACCGCTGCGGTCTGAGCAAGGACAGCATCGTCCTCACCGAGCAGATCCGCACGCTGGACAAACGTCGCCTGCGGGAGCGGGCCGGGCGCATCCCGCCCGAGGACATGCAGCGGGTGGATGAAGCCCTGGGCGTGTCCATGGGGCTGGTGGAACAGCCGCCCCATGGCAGCTTTACCTGAATCAAAAAAGGACCTTTCCCGTATCCGGGGCAACCCCGGAGGGAAAGGTCCTTTTCGTATTGTTATTGGGGCCAGGCGGGAGAGGAGGAGAGCACATCCCCATCCAGCACCCACAGGGCGCCGGCACCGTCCACCTTGGCCAGAACGGTTTCACCCTGTTCCTGGGGCAGGCAGAACAGCCCGGTGGAAAGGGCATCCCCGATGCCGCTGTCCCGGCACAGGATGGCCACACTGCGGCAATAGCGGGCGGGCTGCAGGGTCTGCAGGTCGATCAGGTGGTGATACCGGATCCCGTCCACCGTGAAGTAGCGCTGGTAATCGCCGCTGACCACCAGGCTTTGCCCGGGCTGCAGCTGCACTTCGGCCAGATTGCCGTCCCCGTCCGGGTCCTGGATCCCGGCGGTCCAGGGGCTGCCGTCGGGCTTTTTGCCGATGGCCCGCACATTGCCGCCTACGTTCAGGATGGCGGAGGTCAGTCCCCGTTCTTCGGCTTTTTGGGCGGCCTGCTCCACCGACCAGCCTTTGGCGATTCCTCCCACATCCAGCTGCAGGTCAGGGTCGGCAAAGTGTACGGTCCGGGTGTTTTCCTCCAGCACTAAATCGTTTATGTCGGTGTGCCTGGCGGCCTTCTGTAAAGCCTCCTCGGTGGGAAGAATGTCGGCGGTCAGGGCGGTTTCGGGAGTGGCGGCTTCAGCGGCGGTGCGGGCGTCGTGCCACAGGGATAGCACCGTTCCCGCCGCAATGTTGCAGGCACCGTCGGTGAGGGTGTAAGCCTCTTTGCCGAACTGCAAAAGGGCAAACAGATCCTCGTCCACCGTCAGGGTCTCCTGCCCGGCCCGGGCGTTGACGGTGGCCATGTTGGTCATGCCGTCGTAGGTGTTGTAAATGTCAAACAACTGGTGATAATGGAGCAGATCGGCGTGCAGGGCGTCCGCCTGCTGCTGCCATTCCTCCTCGCTGGATGCATACCCGGTCACCACGGTCACCGTATCAAACACATCCCACCAGGTGGCGGTGTAGGCCTTGGGGGCGGTGCGGTCCTGCCAGAAACTGAACCCCACCACCGCCGCCAGGACCACGCACAGGGCCCCGGCAATCCACCGCTGGCGGTTCATTCCTGGCCTCCCACGGCGGCGTGCTCCTCACACAGTTCCCGCAGCAGGGCGTCCAGGGTCCAGCTCCGGCTGGTGGGGGTGACCATGGCCCGCAGGGGAATGTCGGCGCCGCCCCGGCGGACCTCGTCCACGAACCGGCCCAGCGACCCGTCGTCATGGCGCAGCCCGCTGATGATCATGGCGGGGGTGTCGGTGGGGGAGGGCAGCTGTGTGGCCGGCGCCCGCCGTCCTGCACAAAGGTCTGCCACCGTGCCGCCCAGCTCGGCAGGGCCAACGGGCCGCACCTTCAGCCGCAGGGCAGCGGCCATGCGGACCAGATGGTCATATCCCGCGTTCTGCGGGCCGAAATTCCACAGCAGAACGCAGCGCGGTTCCGCCTGTACATGTGCTTTCATAAAAGAGAAAACCTCCGGTAACTTGATTCGGAATGAATTTTATTCTACCACATTCCGCCCCGAAAGCAAAGGCCGGGGCAACAGACCAAACAAAAAGACCGGACCCAAAGGTCCGGTCTCAGCTATCTGGCTTACAGGTCGGGGTGGTATTCCTTGCAGGTGCACTTCTTCCACTTCAGACCGCTGCCGCAGGGGCAGGGATCGTTGCGGCCGATTTTCTGCACCCGAACCGGGGCGCTGCCTTTGGCACCGGGGCGGGTGGGAGCACCCTCGCCGGTGGGCTTGGCCACCTGTTCCCGCTGGGGCTGGGCTTCGGGGCGGCGGATCTCGATGGTCAGCAGCATGTGGACGGCGTCCTCCCGGATGGAGGCAATCATCTCGTCGAACATGGCAAAGCCTTCCAGACGGTATTCCACCACGGGGTCATGCTGGCCGTAACCGCGCAGGCCCATGCCCTGCTTGAGCTGGTCCATGTTGTCGATGTGGTCCATCCACTTGGTGTCCACGTTGCGCAGCAGGCAGATTCGTTCCAGTTCCCGCATGGTCTGGGACCCGTATTTGGCTTCCTTGGCTTTCAGAATCTGCATACCGCGGTCGTACAGGGTCTTGGCCACTTCCTCCCGGGTCACGCCGCTCAGCTGCTCGGTGGTATAGTTGAAATCGGTGGGCAGGCACAGCCAGTTCATGTAATGGCGGCGCAGGGCGGCAAAATCCCAGTCGTCCGGCACGTCGCCGCTCAGATAGGCATTGCAGCTGTCGGCGATGGACTCCTGCATCATCTCATGCAGCTTGTCGGAGATGTCCTCGCCGTCCAGCACCATCTGGCGCTGCTTGTAGATGATTTCGCGCTGCTGGTTCATGACGTCGTCATACTGCAGCACCTGTTTACGGATGGCAAAGTTGGAAGCTTCCAGCTTTTTCTGGGCGCTCTCGATGGTGTTGGTGATGAGCTTGTTCTCGATGGGCATATCCTCGTCGATGCCCAGGGAGTTCATCATGTTCTGCACCCGCTCGCCGCCGAAGATGCGCATCAGGTCATCTTCCAGGCTCAGGAAGAAGCGGGAAGCACCCGGGTCGCCCTGACGGCCGGCACGGCCGCGCAGCTGGTTGTCGATACGGCGGCTCTCGTGGCGTTCGGTGCCGATGATGAACAGACCACCGGCGGCGCGCACGGCCTCGGCTTCGGCCTTCACTTCGGGTTCGTACTCGGCCACCAGTTCGTCAAACCGCTTGCGGGCGGCCAGAATCTCGGCATCGTCGGTGTCGGCGTGGCCGTCGGCCTCGGTCAGCAGCAGGTCCAGGCGGGCGGTGTGGTCCACCGGGGCAGGCTTTTCGGGCAGGGGCTGGTCGGCGGCCTTGGCGGCAGCGCGGGCAGCCTGGTATTCGGCCTCGATCTTCTCGTCGTACTGGGCCAGCTTGCGTTCCAGTTCCTTGCGCAGGGTGGCCTTGGCCATGTAGGTCACGTTGCCGCCCAGCATGATGTCGGTACCACGACCGGCCATGTTGGTGGCGATGGTCACGGCACCCTGTTTGCCGGCCTGGGCCACGATCTCCGCTTCACGCTCATGGTGCTTGGCGTTCAGCACGTTGTGGGGCACGCCGCGGGCCTTCAGCATCTTGGACAGGGTCTCGCTCTTTTCCACGCTGACAGTACCCACCAGCACGGGCTGGCCTTTTTCGTGGCATTCCACGATCTGGTTGATCACGGCGTCGTACTTGCCCTTGACGGTCTTGTACACGCTGTCGGGCAGGTCTTTGCGGGCCCGGGGCTTGTTGGTGGGCACGCTGACGATCTGCAGGCCGTAAATTTCGCTGAATTCGTCGGCCTCGGTGGAAGCGGTACCGGTCATGCCGGCCAGCTTCTTGTACATGCGGAAGTAGTTCTGGAAGGTGATGGTGGCCAGAGTCTTGCTCTCGGCGGCCACGTTCACCCCTTCCTTGGCCTCGATGGCCTGGTGCAGACCGTCGTTGTACCGGCGGCCGTACATCAGACGGCCGGTGAACTCGTCCACGATGATGACCTCACCGTCCTTGACGATGTAGTCGGTATCCCGGTGCATGACGCCCCGGGCCTTGATGGCCTGGTCAATGTAATGGCGCAGGGTCATATTGTCGGCATCGGCCAGGTTGTCCACGCCGAACCAGGCTTCGGCCTTCTGCACGCCGCTCTCGGTCAGGGTGCAGCTCTTATGTTTCTCATCCACCACGTAGTCGCCGTCCACCTGCTCTTCGGCGGCTACCTTGTCATCCAGTTCCACGATGACGCTCTTCTTCAGCGTCTTGGCAAAGTCATCGGCGCGCTTGTACATCACGCTGGAATCCTCGCCCTTGCCGGAGATGATCAGCGGGGTACGGGCCTCGTCGATGAGGATGGAGTCCACCTCGTCCACGATGGCGTAGGCATGACCGCGCTGAACCATATTGGCCTTGTAGACCACCATGTTGTCCCGCAGATAGTCAAAGCCGAATTCATTGTTGGTGCCGTAGGTGACGTCGGCCTCATAGGCCTTCTTGCGCTCGGCGGGGGTGACCGAATGGATCACCAGACCCACGCTCAGGCCCAGGAACCGGTAGACTTTGCCCATCCACTCGCTGTCGCGCTTGGCCAGGTAATCGTTGACGGTCACCACGTGCACGCCTTCGCCGGTCAGGGCATTCAGGTAGACGGGCATGGTGGCCACCAGGGTCTTGCCTTCACCGGTCTGCATCTCGGCAATGCAGGCGCGATGCAGCACAATGCCGCCGATGACCTGCACCGGATACGGTTTCAGGCCCAGCACACGCCAGTCGGCCTCCCGGCAGACGGCAAAGGCCTCGGGCAGAATCTGGTCCAGCGTGGCGCCGTTTTTCAGCTTTTCTTTCAGCTCGGGGGTCTTGGCCTGCAGCTCGGCGTCGGTCAGCTTCTGCATTTCCGGCTCCAGGGCCAGCACCTTATCGGCCAGCGGTTTGATGCGCTTGAGTTCCTTGTCGGAAAAAGTTCCGAACAGTTTCTCCATAAAAGACATATGCGAACCCCTATCATTTCTGCCGCCAGAGGGCGGACGGTTTTAGCGTATGGTAATTGCGATACACTCCAATATAATACACCCGCACAAGGGTCTGTGTCAAACCTTGCGCGGGTGTAAAAAGCATATTGTTTTGTAAGAAATCAGGTGTGGGCCTTGGCCGGTTTGGGAGCCGAAACAGCGGGGTGCGGTTCCGGCTTGGCCAGCAGCACCAGCATCAGGAAGATGCACCCGAATCCCAAAGCATCCCAGAAGCTGAAAGAGGACCCCAGCACCAGGGTGCTGATGACGGCGGCCGTCACCGGTTCCGCAAAGCTGTACAGGCTGGCTTTCTGGGCGCCCACCATCTTGACGCCCTGCATGAAGCTGCAGAAAGCCACCACATTGCCGATGATGACCACCACCGCAATGCCCAGCCAACCCATGGCGTTGGGCACATAGCCCACCTCCCAGGGGCGGCAGATCAGGCTGAACAGAACGCCGCCCACCAGGAACGCCCAGCCTTGCAGCACGGGGGTGGGGAACTGCTGCTGCAGATTGTGGGGCCACACGGTGTACACCACCACGCACAGGGCGCAGCACAGGCCGGTGACCAGGGCTTCGGGGCTGACGGCCAGGCCGTCCAGGCTGCCGTGGGTGGTCAGGAAGAACAAGCCCACCAACGCCAGCAGGATGGACCCGATCTCAAAGCCCCGGGGCATCCGTTTGGCCTGCCAGCAAACCACCATCAGGATGAACACCGGCGAGATGTTCTGCAGGATGGTGGCCATGCCGGCTCCGGCCAGCTGGATGGTGGTGAAATACAGCATCTGACAGCCGCTGACCCCCGCAATGCCGTAGATCAGCAGGTCGATGATGTTTCGGCGGCCGTGCCAGGGGGCGAACAGAAGCTTGGGATTCCGCACAAGGAAATACCCGCACAGCAGAATGCCCGCCAGCGTCAGCCGGATGGGGGCCAGCCAGAAGGCGTCCATGCCCTGCCGGGTGAACAGATACTGCCCCGTACAGCCGGAAATGCCCCAGCAGGCCGCGCCGAACATGGTCAGAAATGCACCTTTTACCTGGTTGCTTTTCGATTCCATCTCAATCTTCCTCCAGAATAAGGGCGGATGCGTCGCCCAGGGTATCGCATACGGGGGCACCGGTGGTGCCCAGGGTTTCGGCGTCCTGGTGCCCGCCGCACTGCAGCACGCACCGCACGCCCATGGCCCGGGCCACCTCAAAGTCGTGTACCGTATCACCGATCATCACCGCACGGGCGGGGTCCAGCCCGCTTTCGTGCAGATAGGCAAGACCCAGGTCCACCTTGCTCTTGGCGTAGATGTCGCCCAGGCCCAGCAGACGGTCAAAAAAGTTCCGCACGCCCCGTTCCCGGACCTGCTGTTCCAGCACATCCACGGGGGAAGCGGACAGAATCACCTGCCGCAGACCGGCGTCCGCAAAGGCTTGCAGGGTATCCCGGGCGCCGGCCGCCAGAGGACAAGCCTTGGCGTGGGGAATGTAATCGGCCATATAACTTTCGGCCAGAACAGCAAAAGGGTGCCGGGAAAAGTCCATCCCGGCACGCAGATAATAGTCTTCCACAGGAAATCCGAAGATCTTCCGGTAAGACGCCATGTCGTACCGCTGGGGATAGCCGAAGCGGGCCAAAAGACGGTTGAGCGCATCCAGGCCAAGCTTGGCGTCATCCAGCAAAGTGCCGTTCCAGTCCCACAAAATCAGTTCGGGGCGCATGACGTCCTCCTTTCGGTGGGCGCTCAGCCCACAGGATGCTTCACAGGTTCCACAAAGAGCTTTTTCAGCTCGCGGTTGGTTTCAATCAGGCGGACCAGCAGCACGCCCAGAATGCAGCAGCTGATCACTTCGCCAATGCCTACCGTCAGCATGTTGAACAGGGTGACAGGCAGGGTGGCCGGGGTATCGGAGAAGAAGACGCTGATCTCCCAGCCCACGATCACGGCGTTAAAAATCACCGGAGGCAGGGAAGCAGGCAGGGCCAGGCCCTTCACCCGCACATTGCGCAGAGCGTAGGTGACCAGGCAAGCCAGCAGGGTGGCCAGGGTGCCGAACACCACGTCGATGACGGTGGAGCCCAGGGCGTTGGCCAGCAGGCAGCCCAGGGTCACGCCAACGATGTATTCCGGGCCGAACACCGGCAGCAGGCACAGAGCCTCGGCCAGGCGAACCTGCACGGCGCCGTAGCTGAAGGGCTGCAGCGCCAGGCAGAGCACCACATACACGGCGGCGATCATGGCGCAGCGAACCATTCGGTTGGTGCGCACGGCGCTGCCCTGTGCGGTGTCGTCGCGGCGCATGGCCAGCCGAACACCCAGAAAGACCGCCAGCACAGCGGCCACGAACACGATAATCCAATTCATCATAGTACAATACTCCGGCGGATAGATTTTGACCGGACACGGGACCGCCAGCCCCGGTCGGTTTGTCGCCGCAGGGTTCAAAACCAAGCGGCGGAGCCTAAAATCCTAAGTTGCTCAACAAAAGGCTATTATAGCAAAAACCCCGGCACCTTGCAAGATGCCGGGGCAGTTTTGTTGCCGGAAAAACCTGCCTATTCCACGATGGAACGCACCCAGGACCCGCCCTTGACCAGAGCAAAGCCGATCAGGCACTTGATCAGGTCCAACACGTTTACCAGAAAGTAAACCAGCACAATGTTCAGCCCGGTAAAGCGGGTCAGCACAAAGGCCATGGGCACGTTGGCGGCCCAGGTGAAGCAGCTGTCGAACAGGAAAGTGATGAAGGTCTTGCCTCCCGACCGCAGGGTGAAGTACATGGCGTTGGCCAGGGCGAACAGCGGCATGCACAGCGCTGCCACCCGGATCAGACTGGACGCCAAAAGGCGGATGGACATTTCGGTGTTGTAGACGTGGGGAATCAGCGGGCTGAACAGGGCCAGCAGACTACCCATGACCAGACAGCCGGAAGCGCTGAGCACGATCATCCGCCAGGCGGTGCGGCGGGCGCCGTCCTTGCGCCCTGCGCCCAGTTCCTGCCCCACCAGGATGGCGGTGGCGTTGCCCAGGGAGAGAAACACTTCGTTGAAGATGACGGTGATGGTGTTGCAGATGTTCAGCGCCGCCACCACCTGGATGCCCCGCACCGAGTAGCATTGCAGCAGCGCCGCCTGGCTTACGCTCCACAAGAATTCGTTGAGCAGCAGGGGCGCTCCCTTGATGGCCACCTGGCGGACCAGCGCACCCGGAATGCGGAAGGATGCGTACACCCCCGAAAAGAAGGGGTATCGTTCCACACTGCGGTGGGACCCGGTTACCACAATGGCACACTCCACAAAACGGGAAAGGGAGGTAGCCACGCCGGCACCCACCACCCCCAGGGCCGGGAATCCAAACAACCCGAAGATGAGCAGGCCGTTGAAGATAAAGTTGACCACCATGGCGGTCATGCTGGCCTGCATGGGCAGGGTGGTCTGACCGGACTCCCGCAAGGTACCGGCGTAAGTCTGGGTCACCGCAAAGGGAACAAGCCCCACCAGCATCACCCACAGATACTCTCTGGCGTACCCCAGGGTGGCAACGGCGTCGGCGGGGGAGGTATCCCCGGTGAGATACAGCTCAATGAGCGGGGTGCCTGCCGCGGCGAACAGAAGGATGGCCCCAGCGGTCAGCACGGCGGCAGTGACCAACTTGATGCGGAAGGTCTGCCGCACCCCTTCCATGTTGCCCTGGCCGAAGAACTGGGCACCGAAGATGCCGGCTCCGGCCAGACTGCCCCAGATGACCAGATTGTACACAAACAGAAGCTGGTTGATGATGGCGACGGCGCTCATGGGCAGGGTGCCCACCTGGCCCACCATCACGTTGTCCAGCAGGCTGACCACGTTGGACAGGGTATTCTGCACGATAATGGGCATGACCACCACCGCCACATGGCGGTAGAAGGGGCGGTCGCCCAGCACACACTCCCGCAGGGTCAGGGTGTTGCTTGTCTGCATGGGATTCACGTCCTTTTTTCACAAAATGGGATACCACAAGGCAAAACAGCGCAGCAAAAAGGGCCGCCGCCCGGCAGGGGTGACGGCCCGAACATACAGGGTCAGGGCAGGGAAGGCTGGTAGTCCGCCAGACGACGGGGCTTGCCCTCAAACACAACGGCGATGGCGTCGGGCCCGGTGTTGGCGCTGACGGCGCCGCCCAGCTGGAACACACCCAGGGGTGCGTGGCCGAATTCCTTCTTGCACAGCTTGAGCAGTTCGTCCCGCTTGGCGGTGCTGGAAGTGTAGGCGATGAGGTAGGGGGTCTTCTTCATGTCGTCCACCCGGGTCTTCACCCACTTCAGCATGGCCACAGGCACGGCGGCATCGCCGCGTACCTTGGCTTCCACATGGCTGATGCCGTCGTTCAGGCTGATGATGGGGCGCAGGCCCAGCAGCTCGCCCGCAAAGGCGGCAGCCGCCGAAACACGGCCGGATTTCTTCATCTGTTTCAGGCTGTACGCGGCCAGGCAGACCTCCACGCAGGCCAGCTTGTGTTCCAGCTCGGCAATGCAGGCGTGCAGCTCGCCGCCGTTGCGCAGCTTGCGGGCGCATTCGCACAGATAATAGCCGAACACCATGGAATAAGTATGGCTGTCCACCAGATGAATCTTCATGGTGCAGTCGGGGCGCTCTTCGGCCAGCTGGGCCGCGGCCTGCTGGGCGTAGCCGTAGGTGGCGGAACCGGCGCTGTTGATGCTTACGTGCAGCACGTCGGTGTAGCCTTCGTCCGCGTAGCGGGTATAAATCTCCAGCCACTGCATGGCGGTGATGGCCGCCGTGGTGGGCACGCCCTGGGCGTTGCGCATCAATTCGTAGAACTGGTCACAGGTCAGGTCGCGGCGCTCAAAATACTCCTTCCCGTCAATGTTGATCGGGAAGTCATAGACGTCGATCCCGTACTTCTCGGCCATATCCTTCGGGATGTCGCAGCTGGAATCGGTCATGATCGCAAGTTTACGTTCCATCGGTGTACTCACTTCTCTCACTTCCATTTGTATTTTGTCAGTTGCCCCTGTGTTTCCAGATCCGCAAAGTTCCACTGACGCAGAGCTTCGTATACCCCAATTGCCACAGAGTTGGACAGGTTCAGGCAGCGTTCCCCCCGGCGCATAGGAATGCGCACACAGGTATCGGGGTTGGCGGCCAGCAGCTCTTCGGGCAGACCGGCATCCTCCCGCCCGAACACAAGATACGCCCCGTCCGGATACGCAAGATCCGTGTGCCGGTGGGTGGCCTTGGAAGAAAAATAAAAAAACGGGCCGGAGTTTGCCGCCATAAATTCCGATAAGCTCTGATAGTATGTTATATCAAGCTGCCCCCAATAGTCAAGACCGGCCCTCTTTAATTTCTTGTCGTCGATCTTGAACCCCATGGGCCCCACCAGGTGCAGCCGGGCACCGGTCACCGCACAGGTCCGGGCCACGTTGCCGGTATTCTGGGGAATCTGGGGTTCCACCAGCACAATATTCAGTTCAGGCATTGTTTTCAACTTCCTCATGTCATAAAGTGGAAAAATCAGGCGTTAGGCACCAGCCGTCCCAGCACCGATTCCAGCCAGACCCCCAGCCGTTCGTCGGCGCCCTCGGGGGTGGCGCGCAGGCAGTCGCCCACAAACACCGCGGCGGCCTGGGCGGCCGCTTCGGGCACGTTGCCCTGCAAAAGCCGTCCCACCAGCACCGCGCCGAAGATGTCCCCTGTGCCGTGGAACAGCCGGGAAATCAGCGGGGTGCGCACGGTGTAAGACGCACCGTTTTTGTCCGCCCCCACACAGACAATGCTGTGCCCGGCGGTGATTCCGGTCAGCAGCACCTGGGGGCATACCCGGGTCAGCCGAGCGGCGGTTTCAGCCGCGGCCTCGGGGGTGACGGTGCCGGGGGCGGGCAGCGGATCCCCTAAAAGCAGGGCAGCCTCGGTGGCGTTGGGCAGAATCAGGTCCGCCTTGCTGCACAGGGTGTACAGGGCGGGCACCATCTCCTGGGCCAGGCCGCTGTACATCCGGCCGTTGTCACCCATCACCGGGTCCACCACCGTCAGGGCATCCGGCCAGTATTCCATGGCCTGTTCCACCAAAAGGGCCTGTTCCGGTTCGGACAGGTATCCCGAATAGATGCAGTCGAACCGCACCCCCAACCGGCGATAATGGGCCAGTGCCGCCGGACCGTATCCCGGGCTGGAAAGACGGGCGGGGGCGCCCAGACCGCCGGTATGGGTGGACAGCACGGCGGTGGGCACCGCCACTGCCTGCACGCCGATGGCCGACAGGATGGGCACGATCACCGACAGCCCGGCCCGCCCGAATCCGGGCAGATCATGGATGCAAAGGACGGTTTTGGGGGCTACTGACATGGAACGCACGCTCTTTTCGTGGAGATTTTGCCCTTTTCGGGCGGTTGAGATGATTTTACCATATCGGCCGGGAGAAAAAAAGACGCATAATGGCGAAACTGTTTGGAAAACTAATCACTGAACCCGCAAACCGGGCAGATTCACACCGAAAGGAGCCGTATTAACGATGAAAAGCACCACCATGACCACCATGGCCACCGCCGCAATGGGGGCTGCCATGGGCGCCGCCGCCGTGTATGTGGCCACCCATGACCAGCGCCAGATGCGCAAAACCATGAACAAGATGACCCGCGGAGCCGAAAAGGCGCTGAAGGAACTGGACCACATGATCACCCAGTACACCCGCTGAACAGGACCCCGACCAGCCAAAAGCAGGCACCCCCGGCTGTAAAACCGGAGGTGCCTGTTTTTATGCAAAGGAGGAAGGAAATTACAGAATCCGCACCCGGATGGCGTCGGGAATGGCGGCCAGCTGGCCGGCCAGGGTGTCTTCCAGATTGCCGGTCACATCCAGCATGGTGTAGGCAACGTCCTTCTTGCTCTTGTTCACCATGTTTTCGATGTTCAGGTTGGCGGCGGTCAGCACGCCGGTGATGGCCGAAATCACACCAGGGGCATTTTTGTGAATCATGCAGATGCGGCGTCCGCCCAGGCGGGGCTGCTGCACATCAGGCAGGTTGACGCTGTGGGTGATGTTGCCGTTGCGCAGGTAGTCGCTCAGCTCGTTGGCGGCCATGACGGCGCAGTTGGTCTCACTTTCCGGGGTGGAAGCGCCCAGGTGCGGGGTGCAGTACACCCCGTGCACGCCCAGCAGTTCCTCGGCTGGGAAATCGCAGAAGTAGGAGGCCACCTTGCCGGTGCTCAGTCCGTCCAGAATGGCGGCGGTGTCCACCAGCTCGCCCCGGGCAAAGTTCAGCACCCGCACGCCGTCCTTGCACATGGCCAGGGTCTGGGCGTTGATGGTGTGCTTGGTGGAGGGCATGTAGGGCACATGGACGGTGAGATAGTCGCACCGGGGCAGCATGTCGCTCAGGGTCACGCAATGCTGTACGCTGCGGGAAAGGCTCCACGCGGCGTCAATGCTGATGTAGGGGTCGTAGCCCAGCACTTCCATGCCCAGGGCCACGGCGGCGTTGGCCACCCGGGAGCCGATGGCCCCCAGGCCGATGACGCCCAGGGTCTTGCCCCGCAGTTCGGGACCCACAAACTGTTTCTTGCCCTTTTCCACATCCTTGGCCAGGGTGGCGCTGCCTTTCAGGCCCTTGGCCCACTGGATGGCATCGGGCAGGTTGCGGCTGCCGGCCACCAGGGCGCCGATGACCAGCTCGGCCACAGCGTTGGCGTTGGCGCCCGGGGTGTTGAACACCACGATGCCCGCCTCGGTGCAGCGGTCGATGGGAATGTTGTTGGTGCCGGCACCGGCCCGGGCAATGGCCAGCAGGCTTTCGGGCAAAGGCGCCTCGTGCATGTCGGCGCTGCGCACCAGAATGCCGTGGGGTGCGGCGGCATCGTTGTCAATCTCAAAAACCCCGGCCGGCAGTTTGGCCAGACCCACGGGGGAAATGGCGTTCATGGTTTTAATGGTATACATCGGCGTTCGGCCCTCCTGTATCTTGCTGTGATGCGCTCACGCGTTTTCCTTGTGGAACTTCTCCATGAATTCCACCAGCGCCTGTACGCCCTGGGGCGGCATGGCGTTGTAGATGGAGGCCCGCATGCCGCCCACCAGGCGGTGACCCTTCAGGTTCAGCAGCCCTTCTTCGGCGGCTTCGGCGCAGAATTTCTTGTCCAGTTCCGGCGTGGGGGAGGTGAAGGTCACGTTCATCCGGCTGCGGTAGGGCTTTTCTACCGGATTCTTGAAGAAGTCCTGGCTGTCCAGATACTCATACAGTACCTTGGCCTTGGCGTCGTTGATCTTCTTCATTTCTTCCAGACCGCCCACCTCGTGTTCCAGATAATCCATGACCAGCCCGGTCATATAGATGCACCAGCAGGGCGGGGTGTTGTACATGCTGTCGGCGCCCAGCAGGGTGGTATAGTTCATCATGGTGGGAATGCTTTCCGGCGCGATGCTCTTGGCGCTGTGGCCCAGCAGGTCTTCCCGGATGATGGCCACGGCCATGCCGGCGGGGGCCACGTTCTTCTGCACGCCGAAGTAGATGCAGCCGTACTTGGTCACGTCGGTGGGCTCGGAGAAGATCATCGAGCTCATATCCGCTACCAGGGGGATGCCGTCCACCTGGGGCACATCCACAAAGGTGGTGCCGAAGATGGTGTTGTTTTGGCAGATATGGATGTAGCTGGCGTTGGGGTCATAATCGATGGCCTTCACGTCGGGAATATAGGTGAAGTTGCGGTCCTTGCTGGAAGCGGCAATGCGGGCGGTGCCGAACTTGTCGGCCTCCTGGGCGGCTTTCTTGCTGAAGTTGCCGGTGACCAGGTAATCGGCGGTGCCGGTGGTCATGAAGTTCAGCGGCACCATGGCAAACTGCTGGGTGGCGCCGCCCTGGAAAAAGCCGATCTTGTAATTGTCGGGCACCTTCAACACCCGGCGCATGGCGGCTTCGGTGTTCTTGATGATGTCGTCGAACCACTTGCTGCGATGGCTCATCTCCATCACGCTCTGACCGGACCCGTGATAATCCAGCAATTCGGCCTGCGCCGTGCGCAGCACGCTCTCGGGCAGCATCGAAGGCCCTGCACTGAAATTATACACTCTCGCCATGGGTAACCCCTCCTGTACTTTCTTTCACTCGCGGGCAATGGCGCCCGATACCGGTATTATACGCCGCTCAAAATCACAGCCGCAAGCAAAAAAGCATCGGCAAAACACCGAAAAGACGCCCTAAAACGGCGGGCACAGAGAACAAGGCAGACAAATGTCTGCCTACAAAACACAATATCTTTTACGTTTGTAAAACAAACACTAAAATAATAGCCGAAAATGTGCCGCAATCTTTGTGCACATTTTCGGCTTGTCAAAATATCTTCCACAAATGTAAAATAATTACGGGATAATCAACCACAAATGTAAAATAGGAAACTGTCATGGAAATGCTTTCACACAGCGAAGAGCAGGTCATGGCCGCCCTGTGGGCCTGCGGCAAACCCGCCACCCGGCGGGAAATCGCGGCCAGGCTGCCATCCAGTTGCAGCTGGGCGGACTCCACCCTGCTCAATTTTTTGCTCCGGCTGGAAAGCAAGGGCTTTGTCCGGCCGGAAAAGCAGGGCAACAAGAACATCTACACCCCGCTGGTGCGTCGGGTCACATACTGCGGGGCGGCCAGCGCCGCTCATCTGCAGCGGCTGTACGGCGGGGACCTGCGGGCCATGCTGGGGGCACTGGCGGATACGGGGCGGGTCAGCTTTACCGATATGGAGCGCCTGGCCCGGTATCTGGACAGCCGTGCCGTCGAAAGCCCGGAGTATGATTACGACTGAGTGCTCTGCTTTTCGGCCAGAGCCTGGGCCCATTGGACCAGGGCTTCGCCGTCGACCGACCGGGTCTTGTAGCCCTTCCCGTCGATGGTGCAGTGGTTGCCGCAGGAGACTACCGTCATCATGGTGCCGTCGTTCATATAAATGTCCAGTGACACCGACTGACCGGCCACTTCTTCGGCCTGGGGATAATAGCAGACAGTCTTGTTGAGCACCTTCACTCCTTCGGCGGCGTCGTCGCCGTAGGCGGACAGGGCCAGGCCGTCCGGATTCACCGTCACTTCGATATGGTCGATGTCCCGTGCCGACAGATACATCATCTCTTTGGAACCCAGAACAAGGCGGACAGCGACCAATAGGGCCAGAACTACCACCACGGTCAGAATCCGCCGCAGAATCAGATGGGTACGGTTGGGCAATTGTTTGTCCATAATGAACTTCCTTTCCGATCAATAGGGCGGGGGAAGGTTATTCTTCCTCGCCTGCCATGGTTACAATGTCCCGGATGGCCTGCCCGGTGGGGGTTCCGGCCAATCCGCCGATGCCGGTTTCCCGCAGGTCGCGGCTCATGGCGGCGCCCACCTCGGCCATGGCGTCAATGACTTCGTCTGCCGGAATGTGGCCCACCACACCGGCCAGGGCCATGTCGGCGGCAGATACCGCATTCACCGCCCCGATAACGTTGCGCTTGATGCAGGGCAGCTCCACCAGTCCGGCAACCGGGTCGCACACCAGCCCTTCCAGGTTGGTCAGCGCCAGAGAAAACGCCTCGGCACAGGCTTCAGCGGTGCCCCCCTTCAGATGCACCAGGGCCGCGGCCGCCATGGCGGAAGCGGCGCCCACCTCGGCCTGGCATCCGCCTTCGGCCCCGGCCAGAGTGGCGCGGGCAGCCACCACCTGTCCGAAACCGGCGGCCACGTACAAAGCCCGGCAGATGGCCTCCTCGTCATAGGTGCCGGCCCGCCACAGGGGCAGCAGCACCGCGGGCAATACCCCGCAGCTGCCGGCGGTGGGGGCTGCCACAATACGCTTCATGCAGGCGTTGCATTCGGCGGTTTTCAGCGCTTCGGCAATTACCTGGGCATAGTAGCCGCCGCTGTACAAAAGCCCGGCAGCGGCCGCCTGCTCTACCTTGGCGGCGTCCCCACCCGCAAAGCCGCTGGCCGAGCGATCTTCCGCCCGGTAATTGCGGCTGGTTTCGGTCATCACCTGCCACAGATGACGCATCTGCGCATGGGATTCCTCCTCCGTCAGGCCGCTTTCGGCCAGGTCGCTGCGCAGGATGACTTCATCCAGACTGCTTCCTTCGGTTTTGCAGGCATTCAGCAGGTCCCGCACCGATGTATATGCCATGTTGTTCTCCTTATTGATTACAGATTCAGACTGGTCACTTTCACAATGCCGGGCATACGGCGCAGCTGGCTCACAATGTCGGCGGGAATGGGCTGGTCACATTCCAGCACCATCACCGCGTAGCCGCCGGCGGTGGAGCGGTACAGCTGCATGGTGGCAATGTTGATGTTGTGCTCGCTCAGACAGGTGGTCACGGCGGCTACATGGCCCGGGGTATCCAGATTGTGCACGATCAGGGTATCGTGGTCCGCCCCGAAATTGGTGGTGATGCCGTCGATCTGGCAGATGTTGATGCGGCCGCCGCCGATGGAGGCGCCCATCACTTCCAGCTTGTGCCCGTCGGTGCCCTGCAGACGCAGAACGGCGGTGTTGGGGTGCGCGCCGCGCAGGTTGATAGTGCCCACGGTGAACTGCATACCCGCCCGGCGGGCCAGGGCAAAACTGCGGGGGATGTTCTCGTCATCCGGCTGCATGCCCAGCAGCCCGGCCACCAGAGCGCGGTCGGTGCCGTGGCCGCGACCGGTGGCGGCAAAGCTGCCATGCAGCAGAATTTCTGCCCGGGCGGGCTGTTCCCCCAGCAGTTTGCGGGCGGTCAGACCGATGCGCACCGCGCCGGCGGTGTGGCTGCTGGAAGGTCCGGTCATCACCGGCCCGAGAACATCAAACAAACGCATGGCAGGCGTCCTCCTTACTTATCCTGTCCTTTAGTATATCGGCTGAACGGTCGCATTGCAAGCATGCAAAAAAGAAAAGAAAAAATCTCTTGACACATGGCAAATCGTGTGATAGAATGTATCTCGCATTGTGGTGGAGCCACTATGGAGAGGTGTCCGAGTGGTTTATGGAACTGGTCTTGAAAACCAGCGATTCGCGTGAGCGGACCATGGGTTCGAATCCCATCCTCTCCGCCATTTTTTGTAAAAAGTGAATAGTCTGATCACTTTGACTTGGAGTAATACTCAAGAGGTCGAAGAGGCGCCCCTGCTAAGGGCGTAGGGTCTTAACGGGCCGCGAGGGTTCAAATCCCTCTTACTCCGCCAAATACCGGCACAGCGATTTCAGTCGTTGTGCCGGTATTATTTTTTTGTTTATCATAAAGCCCCCGGCCGTTTTTCCGCAAAACAGCCGGGGGCTTTTTTGGTATCCGGTTTTGTTACTCGGAAATCCGGAACCGGGCCCGCAAATCCTGCAACTGTTCCAGATGCCGGCGGCGCAGTTTCGGGTCATCCACACTGCCGAATGCGCGGGTTTTACGGGCGCCGGGGCCGGTGGAGCCGTATTCTCCGAACCGGGCCGTCCACTCGTTGGCCGGGTCCCGCCAGTTGTCCCAGCCGTCTGGGCAGATTTCAGCACTCAGCTCACATTCCAGCCAGTAGCAGGCAGCATCCTTGCGCCAGGGACGTCCCAGATACACTGTACCGGCGGGACAGCTGCCCTGCACCCTGCAGTGATAGAACAGGTATCCGGGTTTTCCGGCGGGGGTGTTGGGGGCGGCGATGTAGCTGACCTTGCTGCGGTGGGCAAGAGGCTGGATGGTGCAGCCGTCAAACACGGCATTGGCGCCCCCGAAAATAAAATCAATGTTGCCGCGTATGACGCAATCCCGGTAATACTGCAGGGTATCCAGCCGGGGCGCATTCTGCCGCGGTCCCCGGAACCCGTTTTCTTCCCGCTCTTTTTCGGGCAGGGGAGCGGTAAAAAGGGTGTCCTGGTTGCCGTACAGATTCACGTGCTCCATCAGGACATGGGAGGCATCCGCATACACGGCCAGGGCCTGTCCGGCCACGGCGCCGTCGCCGGCGGTGTTCTGCACTGTCAGATTGCGCACCGTCGCATGGCCGCCGCCCAAAAACAAGGTCTGGCTGCGGAAGGTTCCGGTCTTGCTCTCTCCGGGCCAGGGATCATACCCGCCCACCCCGGCGGTCAGGATCACCCGGTCACGATTTTCCCCCTCCAGAACATAATCGTCCAGTTCGATAAAGGGGCGCTCCGCGTACACCCCGTTTTTGATCAGGAAGCGCACCGGCTGTTCGGGGGCAGCAGCACAGTGCAGAACCGCCTCCCGCAGATGGAAAAAGTCCCCGCTTCCGTCCTGGGCAATCACCCAGGTCTTTCGTTGTTGCATGACAGCCTCCTTTTTATTCACCCCAGAACACCTGCAAGGCGTTGCGGTACAGAATCAATTCTTTTTCCCCTTCACTGAAATCCGGGTCCGCCGCCACGGTATCCACCATCTGTTCGTAGGAATACTGGCACAGGTTGGAGGGCAGATCGGTGCCGAACAGCAGTTTGTCCACCCCCACAATCCCGGCGGCCCGGTGGATGAACCTTCGGGTAACCGGGTAAGGGGCGTCGTCCGGTGCCACATTGTGCTGTAAAGAAGCCAGATCGAACCAGACGTTGGGCAATGCCAGTTGGGCCAGCCCTTCGGCCATGGCCTCCAATTCCGATTGCTTGGGGGCCAGAAGATGGCATACCACGAAGGTCATGCCGGGGTGGCGCAGGATGGTGCGCCGCAAGGCGGGAATTTGGCTGCTGGGACTGCCCAGCTTGCCGATGTCGAGCACAAAGACAAGGTGGTGCTCGTCGGCAAACGTAACCTCTTTTTCCATCATCTCTCCGTCCAATGCGAACAGGGGATGGTTGGCCATCAGGCCGGAACCGGTGCTGACCTCGAATTTGACCACTCGCAGCCCCAATTCCTCAAACAGATGGCGGACAATGCCGTCCCGCCGGCGGCTGTAAGGGTCGTAGCCGCCGGCAGCCAAAAAGCGGTCCGGCCATTTTTGCTGTGCCTGGTAGCTGTACAGATTCTGGAATCCCAGAAAGCCGCCCTGCAGCAGCACGGCGCGTTCCACATGGTGGGTATCCATAACCTGGAGCACCCGTTCCGGGGTGACGGCGTCGGTGTTCCATTCCTCGGGAATCAGCTGGTAGACCGCCCCGTCAGCACAGATGCCGCGCCCGCCGCCGCAGGACCGCATTTCCCCGTTGGACTCGGTTCCGGCAATGCACTGGACCAGATGTACGTGCGCGTCAATGATTTTCATGGCATGGTCTCCTTTCAAGGGGCGGAAGCGGCATTTTTCAAAACGGTATCCATGGCTTCAAAAATGTGCTCGCTGTGGAACCGGTGTTCGCCCTCGCATACGTCATGGACGATACGGTCGGAAGCGCCATATAAGTCGTAGGCGCGGCGTACAATGTCCATCTGTTCCAGTACGTTCTGCAACCCGCGGGGGCCGTTCAGATGGTCGCCACGGCAACTCTGCACAACCAGCGGACGGGGGGCAATCAGGCTGGCAATATCGCCCATGTCATAGTGGCGCCAGAGCTGCGGTACATAGTTGCAGGAGCAGTTGCCGCACAAGGTCAGCAGCGAATCCTTGTACCCGTACAGATAGCCGCTGATCACCGCCAGCTTCACCCGGTCGTCCAACGCGCACAGCCAAAGCGTCTGCATACCGCCGCCGGAAAAGCCCAGGCAGGACAGGGTATCCATGGACCATTCGCCGCGCTGCTCCACGTAATCGATCAGCCGCTGCAAATCCCACACCAGCATGCCGATGACCGTCAGGCCCAGGGGTTCGGCAATGTGGGCCAGCTGGTAGCAGGTGCCGGTCAGAAAATCATCGGTCTTATCCGTCTGCTTGTCCGGGTCCCGGCGTTCGCCGAACCCGCGGCAGTCGGGACAAAGGGCGATGTGCCCATGCTGTGCCAGCTGCAGGCCGTAGTCGTAGTTGTAGAAATCGATGGCGCGGGCCACCGCCGGAATCTCCCCCAGGCCGGCAACGCTGTATTTTCCGGCTCCCTGATGGCCCGGCGGGCACAGGAACACCCGGCTGTGGGCATCCCGGTGATCGGGAATCAGGATGTAGACCGGCATGTAGGTGTCCGGTTCGGTTTGCAGCAGGACTTTCTGACGCAGAATCTCACCTGGCAGCGGTGTATCTTCCAGAATCTGGGGGCAGAGCGGACAGGGCTCCATCAACTCCATACCCAGCAACTGCTTCAGTCGGTTGCGGGCCATTTCTCGCCAGGCTTCAAAGCCCGCCGCGGAAGAGCCGGTAAAATAATCTTTCCGTGCCAGGCGGTCATATTTCCGCTGCATGATGGGCAGGGTGGGGTAGTAATGCTCAATGGAAATGCAATCGGGGTTCATAGGTTTTTCCTCGCTTTCCGGATATGCAACACTACGGCAAACCCGTTTTCAGAGTCTGCCGTAGTGCTGCTATCTTGTTAGGAGATGGTGTTGGTTTTATCAGGCGGCGGAAGCAGATTCGTAGCGTTCATACTGGGCGGTGCGAACTTCCAGCAGATCGCTCAGGTGCATGCTTTCCAGGGTGGCCAGATAATCGTCGAAGGTATCCAGAGAAGCGGTGCCGGTAATGAAAGCAACTTCCATTTCATCGGCATAAGTTTCCAGGTCTACCAGATAGTTAGAGACGACCTCGGCTTCATCGGATTCGGCAAAGATGAAAGGCCAGGGAGCGCGCACATACGGGATCAGTTCCTTGTCCACTTCCTCGTGCCAGTCGGAGACCAGGGCGTAAGTGGCTTCGGTGGACTGACGGGCGGGCAGGACGCCGGCGGGGTTGATGCCCAGCTGCTGCAGCCAGGTGTTGTCGCTGGCCTGTTCGGTGAATTCACGGTTGCCGTTGGCATCCACCACGTAGCTTTCGCCCTCGATGCCCCAGCAGTACATATCCTGGTTGGCCTCACTGAAGGCGTAATCCAGAAAGCGAATGGCCAGATCGATGTTGGAGGAGGCGGCGGTCACGCCCCACAGACTGCCGATGGGATCATGGCCGACGTAGAAACCTTCATGGGTGCCGCTCAGAGGCTTGGCGCCGCTGACGCCGGTGGCACGGGTACCGTCATAGTAAGGGAGCTGGACGCTGTAGGTCATGTCCATCTGATAGCCCCAGTCGCAGGTGACACCGGTCTGGTCGTTGGCAAAGCGGGCGATGATCTGGTCACGGGTCAGGGTGGTGTAGTCCACATCCAGCAGACCTTCGGTGTACAGCTGGTTCAGGAAGGTCAGATAAGCCTTGTAGTCTTCACTCTCAGCCTGGGCGTAGGCGACGGTGCCGTCATCCTTGACGTAGAAGCCGGAGATCAGGTCCAGACCGAAGGCGGGACCAAACATGTATGGCAGCATTTCGGCGGTGACACTCAGGGGATACTCATCATTGGTGTCGCCGTTACCGTTCATGTCGTGGGTCTTGTAGTAGCGCAGCAGTTCCACAAACTCATCAGTGGTGGAGGGAACATCGGAGAATCCGGCGTCAGCCAGCCACTTCATGTTGTACATGATGCAGGGCTGGAAGGTATCTGAAACGTTGGTGCCGCAGACATAATAGACGTGGCCGTCGGAAGCGGTCAGAGAAGCCTTGACGGACGGATTTTCATCCAGCCATTTGCTGAAGTTGGGCATCTCGTCGAAGTGGGTGTCCAGTGGTTCGAACAGACCGGAATTGATGTAGCTCTGGTTGGGATCCATATCGTCGGGCAGTAGAATGAAGTCGGGCAGGTCACTGCCGGCGGCCAGCATGGGTTTGACGGTGTCGTTGTAGTTGGTGGGATTGACCAAAGTGTAGTCGATGGTAACATTGGCACCTTCCTGGACCTTCTTGACGATTTCGGCCTGGGTCATGTCAACGTTGGAGTAGTAGGATGCCTGGGCCACACAGGTCAGGGTCATGCCGTCCAGATCGGTGATGGGGCCGGTTCCGTCGTACACGAAATCCGGGCTGGCAACGGCATTTTCGGTGTTGGAAGAGCTGTCGCCACAAGCCGTCAGACCGGTGGCCGCCAGGGAGACCGCGCACAGAAGAGCGGTTGCCTTGACCAGGCGGGAATGGTTGTTTTTCATGGTATGCCTCCTATTTTTCGGGGTGATGTTGTCCCCGTTCGTACAATAATAGTGGAAAATGGCGGTCAATCAGCCCTTGACGGCGCCCAGCATCGTGCCCTTGACCAGATATTTCTGAACGAAGGGGCAGACGCACATGATGGGGATGACGGCCAGAACGATGCAGACGTACTGAATCTGCAGGGTAGACTGGGCAGCGGCGTCTGCGGCCATCATACCGCCGGCGCTCTGCAAAATTTCCGGCGAGGAGCTGAGCAGGACCTTGCGCAGGAACAGGGTGAGGGGCTGCAGATTGGTTTTGCCCAGATACAGCAGGGCGGAGAAGAAGTCGTTGTACCGGGCCACGGCGTAGTACAGCGAAAGAACAGCCAGGGTGGGTTTGGCCAGAGGAACGGCGATGCGGGCCATCATGATGAAGTCGTTGGCGCCTTCCAGGTTGGCATTTTCAAACAGCTCTTCGGGAATGGCCTCAAAAGCGCTGCGCAGGATCATCACGTTGTAGGCGCTGATCAGAACCGGAAGGACCATGGCCAAGCGGCTGTTGTACAGGCCCAGACCGGTCACCACCATGTAGGTGGGGATCAGGCCGCCGGAGAAGTACATAGTGAACGCCAGGAAGAAGTTCAGCTTTTTGCGCAGGAAGAACTGGCGTCGGCTCAGGGGATAGGCGGCCAGGATGGAGAAGAGGACGTTACACACGGTGCCCATCACCGTATAGATCACGGTGTTGATGTAGGAAGTCCAAAGATCATCGTAACCCAGCACCATCTTCAGGGCGCTCAGATCAAAGCCCACCGGCAGCAGCCAGATATCGCCCCGGTTGACGGCGGCGCCGTCGCTGATGGAAACGGACAGAACATACAGGAAGGGGTATACACAGACGACGATGGCAAGAAACACGATAATCCAGATAATAATATCAAAGATTTTGTCGCCCAGATCTTCCTGTATAAACTCGCGCATGGGATTTTTGTGCGCGGTGGTGGCAACAGGTTTGCTCATGGTTCAATTCTCCTTTACCAGACGGATGTGTCGGTCAGCTTGCGGCTGGTGCGGTTTGCCAGGAAGACGATGGCGAAGGTAACCAGCGAGTTGAACAGGCCGACGGCGGCGGCGTACGAGTAGTTGCTGCTTTCAATACCTTGGCGGTACACGTAGGTGGAGATGACGTCGGCGGTTTCGTAGACGCCGGGGCTGTAGAGCAGGAACACCTTTTCAAAGCCGACGCTCATCAGGTTGCCGCAAGCCATAATCAGCAGCAGTACGACGGTGGGTTTGATGCTGGGCAGAACCAGATGCCAGATGATGGTCCGCTTGGAAGCACCGTCCACGCGCATGGCCTCGTACAGGTCCTGGGGAATGGCCATGATGGCGGCCACAAAGATGATGGAGTTGAAACCGAAGGTCTGCCACGATCCGCTCACCACATAGATGGTCCGGAACCATTCGGGCAAGCCCAGGAAGTTGATGGGCGTTCCGCCGAAGAATTCAATCATCTGGTTGATGATGCCGGTGCTGGGGGACAGGAAGTTGTTGATCATGCCGCAGACAACCACGGTGGAGATGAAGTAGGGCAGGTAGGTCAGCACCTGACCGGCCTGGCGCAGGGGCTTGCTGCGGATCTGGGTGATGCACAACGCAAAGATGATGGGAATGGGGAAGCCGAAAATCAGGGAGTAAAAGGCCATCAGGAAGGTGTTGCGCACCAGTCGGAAAGCGTAGGGGGATTCAAAAAATTTCTGGAACCATTTCAGGCCCACAAACTTGCCCTGGAACAATCCCATCAGGCCCTTGCCCGGGACAAAGTCCGTAAAGGACATGTACAACCCGGCCATGGGCAGGTAACAGAAGATAAGGTACCAGATGACGACCGGCAAGATCATTAACAAAAGATATTTGTCTCTGTTCCATGCTTTCTGCAAGGGCGACATCCGTTTTTGAGATATCGACCCTGCAGGGGAAGCATCTCTTGCCAAAGCAGTGCTTTTGAACATTGTGTTTTCCTCCATTGCAGAATACCGGATTTCGGACACGCTTCAGCGCCTTGTCCGTTTGACTAGTTTCATTCTACAATTTGCGGGAAAAATGTACAGAATTAAAAAATTCCCGCCGTTCAAAAATTGAAAAGCGGGAATTTTTGAATGTTTGAATCCACAAAAATAACGTTATTCCGATGATTCTTTGCCGAAATTTTGTGAACGGTACTGCCCGGGGGTCAAAGAAGTGCTCTGGATAAAATTTCGACGAAAAGATTGGTCGCTGGTGTATCCGCAGCGCTTTGCAATTTCCGATACGGTCAGTTGTGTATCGCTCAGCAGCATGCGGGCATGCTCCATCCGTCGGTGCTGCAGATATTGCAGGAAGGTCTCGTCATATTTTTTCTTGAACAGCTGCAGGATGGTCTTTTCGCTCATGGAAAATTGCGCCGAAAGGCCTTTCAAACTCAGCTCAGGATCGTACAGCCGGGTTTCCACCTCCGCAAACAGCTTTTGGGCAGGGTCATCCACCTGGGACAAGGCGGCTTCCCGGATCTGCTGCTGCAAAAGATTCTGGTAATGGGTGAAGATTTCTTCCAGGGTGGAGCTTTCGGGTATGCGGGGCAGGGCTGCGGGGGCCTCGGTGCCGCGGGCGTCGTGCAACCCGCGCATGACCGACACCCGCAGCTCTTCCACCAGAATGCGGATGGTTTCAGCATCCATATGGGGGCGCAGCACATTTTTCTCGTAAATGGTGCGCAGGATATGGGCCAGCCGGTCGGGTTCCTGGTGGCGGATGCAGTGGCTGATTGTTACATCCAGATCGGGCGGGAAATAGTAGTTTGCGTGCACATCGGGGCTGTTTTCCTCCTCGGCCACATAAATTTCCCCCCGGCCGCACATGAGAATGCCGTCGTTCACCGCCTGAACGGCCCGCTGACAGGCGGGGGCAATCTGCTCACACCCCAGTTTGCTGCCGCTGATGCCGAAGGTGACCTGTGTGTCGGGCACAAGAGGATTGCGTTCCATCCACTCCTGAACGGTGTAGAAAAAGTTGGTGGTAATTTCATTGGCCGCGTTCAGCACCAGAAAAACAAGAAAGTCGTTGCTCACATACCCCCAAAGGCGCAGTTCCTCTGTATTGAAAGCAGCACTGATCTCGGTAAGCTTTTGTTGCAGCAGAGGCTGCCGCTGCCCGGGAGTCTGTCCTTCGGGCCAGGTGATGTTGACGGCGGCAATGCAATACCATCCGTCCGGAGCAACAGGGGGCAGCCGCAGAGACTGCAAAGAATCTTTTCCGGTATTCCCCAGCAGAAAATCCCGCAGGATACGCTGATCAGCATAGGGACTGATGGAATCGATGCGTTTGCGATAGGTGTCCCGCTCTCCCAACAGAGTGCGCACGCCCGTCACAAGGGAGTCCGTGTCGGCGTTGTGCAGCGAAGCCGGGGCTACCATGTCGCCAATCTGGCTGATGGGGGCGTAATATTTGTTGGAAAAGAAAAATGCCATTCCCAGAAAGGTTCCTGCCAGCAATACAGCACAGATCATGGGCAGGGAAATGCGGTTCACCACATCAGCCAGAAGGCTTTGTCCGGGCAGATACAGTTGGATCTGTACATCGGGGAAAGCACTCAGATCAACGGTGAAGGCGGGTCCGGCGATTTCCCCGGTGTTGTATACGTCCTGGTTTCCCTGGCGGATGACCAGACCGAAGGGAACATCCCCGATGACCTCTTCTACCTCCCGCAGAAAAACACTGTCGTCGAACACCACGGCCACGCATCCGTTGGTGCCCACGCCGGAATGGTTGTAAGGAACGGTACAAACCAACCCGGAGGTGGAAAAATCGGCCCGGTCCTGTTGGGGCAGGTTCAAAACCTCCCCCAAAGAGCCGTGCCGCAGAAGGTCGGTGGTGTCTTCAACGGCAAATTTTTGGCTGAGGATGGCCATGTTGCTGCTGGTGAAGACTTCCGCCTCCCCGTTCAGGAACACCGCCACCTGCATCAGGTCCAGTCGCTTGGAAGACGAATACAGCCGCTTCAGCTCGGCCAGAAGCTGGTACCGCTGGAAAGTGCCCACTTCTTCCCCGGTGAACTGAGAGTAATAGAGGGTCTTGAAGTTGGTGGAGGCATCAATCCCCAGGGAAAGGCTGCGTGTGGCCTGGATCCGCTCTTCCAGCAGGCTGGCCACGGTGTTGGCATACAGGGTGCTTGTGTCATGGCGGATGCGCCGGGCCGACAGGATGGACTCGCCGAACACCGCACCGGAATAGATCAGGAAGGCAAGAAAGATAATCAGCAGATAACTGGAAAACATCCGTTTCCAGATGGCAGCATAGTTGCCGTTTGCAACCGTAAATTTCACGTTCGGCGCCCTCCTTGAACGAGAATGACAAAATTCACACTTTTATTTTAGTAAAAAATAGGCAGAAAAACAAGTATCTCGCCGCATACTGTAAAATTTTTGCAAAAATAAAAAAGGCTCCTGCATAGGCAGGAACCTTTTTTGACTGTTGTGTCGGCAGAATATGTTCGTTATGTGCCATTGTATATGGCAACAAAAGGAAATATCAGCCCAGCTTGAAGCTGTCCTTCAACGTCACGATGCGGTTGTACACATGGGCATCGTGGCTGTCGGGGGTGAAGTACCCCATGCGCACGAACTGGAACCGCTCGCCCGGCTGTGCATTTTCCAGGATCTTTTCCAGCTTGGCGTTGGGCATGACGGTGACGCTTTCAGGGTTCAGGTAATCCTTGAAGTCGGCGTCGTCGGGAATCCCGTTCATGTTGGCTTCGGTGAACAGCTTGTCGTACAGCCGCACCTCGGCATCCACGCAGTGCTCGCAGCTCACCCAGTGGATGGTGCCGCGCACCTTGCGGCCGTCGGCGGGGTTGCCGTTGCGGGTCTCCAGGTCGGCTTCGGCGTGGATGGCCACAATGTTGCCCTCCGCGTCCTTGTCCACACCGGTGCAGCGCACCAGATAAGCGCCCATCAGGCGGACTTCGCTGCCCAGGGTCAGGCGCTTGAACTTCGGCGGCGGCACCTCAAAGAAGTCGCTGCGGTCAATCCACACTTCCTTGGTGAAGGCCACCGGACGGGTGGAACTGTCGTTGGCTTCCCGGTTGGGGTTGTTGGGCAGATCGAAATACTCGCAGCTGTCGGCCGGGTAGTTGTCGATGATCAGCTTGACGGGGTCCAGCACAGCCACGCGGCGGGCGGCGCTCAACTCCAGCTCGGCGCGCAGCACGGCTTCCAGCTGGCGCATGTCCACCAGGCTGTCGGCTTTGGAGATACCCGCACCGCGCACGAACTCAAAGATGCTGGTGGGGGTGTAGCCGCGGCGGCGCAGACCACTCAGGGTGGGCATACGGGGATCGTCCCAGCCGTCCACGATGCCTTTTTCCACCAGTTCCCGCAGATAGCGCTTGCTCATGACGGTGTTGGTTACGTTCAGACGGGCAAATTCCCGCTGTTTGGGGAACTCGCCGCCGAAGATGTTCTGGATGACCCAGTCATACAGGGGACGATGGTTTTCAAACTCCAGGCTGCACAGGGAATGGGTGATGCCCTCGATGGCGTCCTGGATGGGATGAGCAAAGTCGTACAGGGGATAGATGCACCACTTGTCCCCCTGGCGGTGATGGTGCACATGCTTGATGCGGTAGATGGCCGGGTCACGCAGGTTCATGTTCGGGCTGGCCAGGTCGATCTTGGCGCGCAGGGTCTTTTCACCGTCGGCGAACTCACCGGCGCGCATGCGGCGGAACAGGTCCAGGTTCTCTTCCGGCGTGCGGTCGCGGTAGGGGGAAGGACGGCTGGGCTTGCCGGCGTCGTTGCCGCGGTACTCCTGCATCTCTTCCCGGGTCAGGTCGTCCACGTAGGCCTTGCCCTCTTTGATCAGCTTTTCGGCGTACTCATAGCACTTCTCAAAGTAATCGCTGCCGTAGAAGATACCGCCGTTGGGTTCGGCACCCAGCCATTTCAGGTCGCGCAGAATGCTCTGCACATACTCGTCGTCCTCGCGGGCGGGGTTGGTATCGTCGTAGCGCAGGTTGAACTTGCCGCCGTAGGTCTTGGCCACCATATAGTTGATGTAGATGGCCTTGGCCGAGCCGATGTGCAGATAGCCGTTGGGCTCCGGCGGGAAGCGGGTATGAATCTCCTTGACTTTGCCTTCGGCCAGGTCGGCGTCGATGACCTCGGTTATAAAATTGGAAAATTTTTCATCAGACATAATGACACCCCAAATCGAATGTTACAATCCCATATTTTACAATAGATAGCGCCGTAACGCAAGCCCTCAGCGGTAATCGATGTCCAGGGTGGGCAGCCCGTTCAGGGTCAGGTCGGCCAGATTGCCGTCCCGGTACTCGTAATACCCCTGTGCCGCGATCATGGCACCATTGTCACCGCAGTATTTCAGCTCCGGCAGATAGACCCTGGCGCCCAGTTTCTGCACGCCGTCGTTCACCAGCTGGCGCAGCCGGCCGTTGGCGGCCACGCCGCCCGCCAGGCAGACGGTCTTGGCGCCGGTGTCGGCTGCGGCGGCCAGCAGCTTCTTGGCCAGAATCTGGGCAATGCGCTCCTGGAAGCTGGCAGCCATATCCGGCACACTGATCGTTTCGCCCCGCTGCTGGGCGTTGTGGACCTCGTTGACCACGGCGGTTTTCAGCCCGGAAAAGCTCACGTTGTACTTGCCCTGCACATGGGGAACCGGCAGGCGGTAGGCATGGGGGTCGCCGGTGCGGGCCGCCTGGGACACGCTGGGGCCGCCGGGGTAGGGAAGGCCCAGGGTGCGGGCCACCTTGTCGAAGGCTTCCCCGGCGGCGTCATCCACCGTGCGCCCCAGAATCTGGTACCGACACCAGTCCTGCACCAGCACAATGTGGCTGTGGCCGCCGCTGGCCACCAGGCACAGGAAAGGCGGTTTCAGATCCGGATGGGTCAGATAGTTGGCGGCGATGTGCCCCCGCAGATGGTGCACCGGCACCAGCGGCTTGCCGGTGGCGTAGGCCAGGCCCTTGGCGTAATTGACCCCCACCAGCACCGCCCCGATGAGCCCCGGGGCGAAGGTCACGGCCACGGCGTCAATGTCCTTCATGGTCAGGTTGGCATCGGCCAGGGCCTTTTCGGCCACGGCGCTGATGTTTTCCGCATGGCGGCGGCTGGCAATTTCCGGCACCACGCCGCCGTATAGCGCCTGTTCCGCCACGCTGGTGGCAATGACGTTGGAGCAGACTTCCCGCCCGTCCTTGACCACAGCGGCTGCGGTCTCGTCACAGGTGGATTCAAATCCCAGTATATACATAAAAATCCCAGTCCTCTTTTATCAATCAGTGTGCTTCCAGCCAGGTCTTGCCGGTGCCCACCTCGGCGGTCAGGGGCACGCGGTACTGCACCACCTGTTCCATCTCCTGCTTCAGCAGAGCCTTGACCTGTTCCACTTCCTCCAGGGGGGCTTCCACAATCAGTTCGTCGTGCACCTGCAACAGCAGGCGGGACCGCAGGCCCTCGTCCCGCAGGCGCTGCCACACATGGACCATGGCCAGCTTGATGATGTCGGCGGCCGTGCCCTGGATGGGGGTGTTGCGGGCCATCCGCTCCCCGGAGCTGCGCACCTGGAAGTTGGAACTGGCCAGTTCCGGCAAGGGACGGCGGCGGCCGAAGAGGGTCTCCACATATCCCTTTTCCTTGGCGTGGGCAATGCAGTCCTTCATATACCCGTCCACGCTGGGGAAGGTGTTCAGATAGGTCTGCAAGAACCGGTCGGCTTCCTTCACCGGAATGTTCAGGTCCTTGCCCAGAGAGAAGGCCCCTTTGCCGTACATGATGCCGAAGTTGATGGCCTTGGCGGCGCTGCGCAGCTCGTGGGTCACTTCCGACTCGGGAATGTGGTAGATCTTGGCGGCGGTGGAACGGTGGATGTCCGCCCCGGAAGCAAAGGCCTGGCACATGGCCTCGTCGCCGGTGATATGGGCCAGGATCCGCAGTTCAATCTGGGAGTAGTCGGCGTCCACCAGGGTGCATCCTTCCCCGGCCACAAAGTAGCCCCGCAGCCGGCTGCCCAGCTCGGTGCGGATGGGAATATTCTGCAAATTGGGTTCGGTGGAGCTGATGCGCCCGGTGCGGGCTTCGGTCTGGATGAAGGTGGAATGGATGCGCCCGTCCGGTCCCTGGGCCTTCAGCAGCCCTTCCACATAGGTGGAAAGCAGCTTGGCGTAGGTGCGGTATTTCAGAATATCGTCCACCACTTCGCTGTAGGGGCGCAGGCTTTCCAGCGTCTCGGCGTCGGTGGAATAGCCGCTCTTGGTCTTTTTGCGGGGCGGCAGGCCCAACTTGTCAAACAGGGCCTCGGCCAGCTGCTTGGGACTGTTCAGGTTGAATTCGTACCCCACGGCGTCGTAGATGCGCCGCAGAATCCCGTCCAGTTCCGCCCGCAGACTGTCCCCGAAGGTACGGATGCCCTCGGCGTCCACCGCAAACCCGATGCGTTCCATGTCCGCCAGCACCCGGGCCAGAGGCAGCTCCATCTCGGCCAGCAGCTTGTGCTGGCCCTGCTCGTCCAGATGCTGGGCCAGAATGTTGCAGACACCGGCCAGCACCCCGGCATCGGGGGATTCCTCGCAGGCAAAGGCGGGGGTCACCCCGTATTCCGCCGCCAGGGGCGCCACCTGGTAGTCGCTGGCGGAAGGGTTCAGAAGATACGCCGCCAGCTTGCCGTCAAACCGGATGGCCGCGCCCACGCCGCCGGCTTCCAGCGCCTTGCGGTAGAGGGGCTTGGCGTCGAAGACGAACAGCTCGGCGCCGCCGTCCAGCAGCCCGGGCAGGCGGCTTTCATCCAGAGCAAAGACCTCGCTGCCCTGCACGGCGTACCAGGCGCCGCCCTCCTTGCCGGCGGTCTGGGCCAGATAATACCGGCCTTCAAGGACCAGAGGCAGGGGAGAAGGGCTCACCCTGGGCAGTTCCGCCTGCACCTGCACGGACGATTCAGTTTCGTTCAGGCCCCAGCGGGCGGCCAGCTTGTGCATTTCCAGCTCGGCCAGCAGCTTGGCCGCGGCGGCTGGATCGCCCGGTCCCCGGCGGTAATGCTCGGGGTCGGTGTCGATGGGGGCGTCCCGGCGGATGGTGCCCAGCATGTGGGAAAGATCGGCCATCTCCCGGGAGGCAGCCAGCTTCTCCCGCTGCTTGGGCTTGATGGCCTTGTCGTCCAGGTGCTCGTACACCCCTTCCAGGCTGCCGAACTTCTGCACCAGGGCCAGGGCCGTCTTTTCACCAATGCCCGGCACACCCGGAATGTTGTCGGAGGAGTCCCCCATCAGGCTCTTCACCTCGATGAGCTGGATGGGCTCCACCCCGTACTTTTCCCGGATAGCGGCGGGGTCCATGACCAGGGTTTCCTTGTTGGTGGCCAGCAGAACGGTGGTGTGGTCATCCACCAGCTGCAGGCTGTCCCGGTCCCCGGTGGCCAGCAACGTCTGCCCGCCGGCGGCCTCGCAGGCGGCGGACAGGGTGCCCAGAATGTCGTCGGCCTCCCAGCCGGCCATGCTCACCTGGGCAAAACCCAGGTCGGTGAGCAGCTGTTTCATCACCGGCATCTGCTCGGCCAGCTCCTGGGGCATGCCGTGGCGGGTGGCCTTGTACCCGTCATAGGCGTTGTGGCGGAAGGTGGGGGCGCGCTCGTCCCAGGCAATGGCCACGGCGTCGGGGCTGTGGTTTGCCAATAAATTCAAAAGAATATTCTGAAATCCGAAAATGGCATTGGTGTACTTGCCATCCTTGGTGGTCAGCACCCGAATACCGAAAAATGCGCGGTTCAAAAGGCTGTTGCCATCCAATACCAGCAGTTTCATCTTGTCCTCCGTTAGATAAAGTTCGGCTCAAACAGCCGGGTACAGTATAACACAAATTGCGAACTTGTGGGGAGTGTGGTACAATGATTTGACCGGGCGCCGTGCGCCCGAGTGGTATTTTCCAAAGAAAGAGGTCCCCATGCAGTTACGAAACCTGAACATTCCCACCGGGGCGGTGTTTGCGCCCATGGCCGGATTGTCCGACGCGGCCTGCCGCCACCTGATGATGCGTCACGGGGCGGCCTGGAGCGTCAGCGAGATGGCCAGCGCCAAAGCCATCACCTTCGGTGATCATAAAAGCGTGCAGCTTCTGCGGGATGAGGCTCCCGGCGGGCTGTATGCCATCCAGCTGTTCGGCAACGAGCCGGAAATCCTGGCCCATGCCATTCAGATCGTGCGGGAAAAGGGCGTCAAGTTTGACATCCTCGACATCAATATGGGCTGTCCGGCGCCCAAGATCACCGGCAGCGGGGCGGGCAGCAAACTGATGCTGGACCCGGACCTGTGCGGGGCCATGGTCAAGGCCGCCCGGCAGGCTCTGGGCCCCGACACCCCTCTCACCGTCAAGATGCGCATCGGCTGGGATGAGGAACATCTCACCGGTCCCCGGGTGGCTGCCGCCTGTGAAGAAAACGGCGCCGACCTGCTGGTGGTGCACGGCCGCACCCGGGAACAGATGTACATTCCGCCGGTGAACGTGGAAGCCATCGCCGAAATGAAACGGGCGGTGTCCATCCCGGTGCTGGCCAACGGCGACATCACCACCGCCGAGGGCGCCGTGGAGATGATGGAACGCACCGGCTGTGACGGGGTAATGATCGGCCGGGGGGCGCTGGGTGACCCCTGGCTGTTTGAGCGGGTGCGGGCTGCTATGCTGGGCCAGCCCCAGCCCGCAGACCCCACCCTCAACCAGCGGATGACCGCCCTGCGCAACCAGATTTATGAAATGTGCGAGGAAAAAGGGGAGTGGGCGGCCATGCCCCAGGCCCGCAGCCAGGCCATGCATTATATGAAAGGGCTGCGGGGGGCGGCGGCTCTGCGCCGCGCCTGCGCCACCCTCTCTCGCTTTGAGGATGTGGACAAACTCATCGACGCAGTCTACCGCTGCCAGGAATAAGGCTTAAAACCGTCCCCGGGTCAGCTCGTCCAGATTCTGGGTATAGCAGGGGAGCATGTGTTCCATGAAATAGTCTGCTTCGGGGCAGTGCATCTCCTCCAGCGCCCGGCGCTGCTGGGCCATGGCAGCCTCAAATTCCCGGTTTCCGGCCTGGCTCTCCTCCATGCACTTGATCAGGGCCGAAAGCCGGTCCGCCGCCTTCAGCAGCTTGCGCTCCGGCTCGGTCAGCACCGTGCCGGTCAGGTACAGCACCCCGGTGTTCTGCAATTCCGGGGGCAGCAGCCCGGCCATGGCCCGGGCGCTCTCGGCTTCCACCGCCTTGTAGGCGGTGCGCAGCGCTTCATTTTTATATTTCACCGGCGTGGGCATGTCCCCGGTCAGAATCTCCGGGGCGTCGTGGTACAGCGCTGCGGTGGCCACTGTGTCCGGCCGGATACCCGCCCCCGTGCCGGTGCAGTTCTGAGCGATCAGGCACAGGGTGTGGGCAATCAGGGCGGTGTCGGCGGTGTGTTCGCTCAGGCTTTCGGGCCGGCCGTTGCGCATCAGCGCCCACCGCGTGATGTATTTCATCCGCCCCAGAAGGGCGTTGAAGGGAAACGTTTTCATCTTTCGAAGATCCTTTCGCTGACAATAAATTCAGTATACCACATTCCCCGGTGTTGGAAAACGGTTTTTTCCGTCCAAAGGAGGGTTTTGCCATGCCGTTGCTGCCGTTGCGTGCGCGCCGCACCTGTTACTGGCAGGTGTTTGGGCTTTGCCTGGCGCTGGCGGCCGTGTTGTTTGTTCCTCATTGCATCATCGATGGAGTCACCGGCGGTTTCTTTCATTATGCGGGCGATTTCAACGACCAGATGATCCCGTTCTACGCCTATGCCAACGATTTTATCAAGCAGGGCGGCAGTTTCAGCTGGGCCACCGACCTGGGCAGCGGGTTTGTCAATGCCTACTCCTATTATTGCCTGGGGTCCCCCTTTTTCTGGCTGACCATGCTCATCCCGGCCCGGTGGATGCCTTTCACCATGGTGCCCATGCTCTGCCTGAAATTTGCGGTGGCCGGGGGCGGTGCCTATCTGTGGATGCGCCGCTGGGTGCGCAGTGAGGAATGGAGTATCATCGGTGGGGTGCTGTATGCCTTCTGCGGCTTCAACCTGTATAACATTTTCTTCTTTTTCTTTCTGGATGCCCCTGCGCTTTTCCCTTATATGCTGGCTTCCCTGGACGACGCGGTGCTGGACGGCAAACGCGGCCGGTTCCCCTTCTGGGCGGCACTGAACCTGCTGAACAACTACTTTTTCTTTGCGGGGCAGGCGGTGTTCCTCATCGTCTATTTTGTCTGCATGTGCGTTTCCGGCCGGTATCGCCTGAGCCTGCGCCTCTTCGGCCGCCTGGCCTTTGAGACGGTCCTGGACTGTGCCATGGGCTGTGTACTGCTGATTCCCGCCGCCCTCTCCCTGGTGCAGAATCCCCGCACCATTGACCCCTTCACCGGATACGGGTATCTGGTGTACGGCAAGGCCCAGCAGTATCTGGCCATTCTGTACAGTGCCTTCATCATGCCGGACGCCCCCTATCTCACCGACATGTTCAACGAAGGCATCACCAAATGGACCAGCCTGACCGTTTACCTGCCGGTGGTGGGCATTGCGGCGGGACTGGCCTTCTGCCGTGTCTGGCGGCGGCATCCCTTCACCCGTATCCTGAAAGTCTGCGTGGTGTGTGCCTTTGTGCCGGTGCTCAACAGCGCTTTTTACGCCCTCAATTCCAGCTATTACGCCCGCTGGTTCTATATGCCCATCCTGATTCTGTGTGCGGCCAGTGTCATGGCCCTGCAAACCGAGAGCGTCCGGGAAACCGAGATCCCCCGGGCCCTGGGCCTGGCGGCGCTGGTCACCCTGTCGGCGGCGGCCTTTGCCCTGGTGCCCAACAAGGATGAGGACGGCAATTTTGTGCTGGGCGTGGTGGACAACCAGTACCGGTTCTGGGGACTGTTTGCGGTGAGCATCCTGGGCGTGGGGCTGTTCGTCCTGATCCTGCGCCGGGGTCTGCGCCATCCGCGGCGGTTCTCCTCCTCCCTGCTGGCGGGAATCCTGGGCTTTACCTTTCTGTATGGCACGGTGCACATGTCCATGGCCAAGTACGGTCAGTGGGAGCACGACCTGGATTATCCCGCCGAAACCTGGGGCGACGTGGAGGAACTCAACGCCGAACTGCCGGATGACGGGTTCTACCGCCTGGATGCCTATGAGTGCTACAACAATATGGGCGTCTGGCTGGACAAGAGCTGCATCCAGTGCTTCCACTCCACCGTGGCGCCCCATATTCTGGAATTCTATCCCACGGTGGGGGTCACCCGGGACGTGAGCTCCAAGCCGGATGTGGACCTGTACGCCCTGCGGGGGCTGCTGAGTGTGCGCTATACCCTGGTGCCGGAGGATAAGGCAAGTGACTGGGAAGAAAAGATGACCCAAAGCTGGGCTTTGGTCAGCTCCACCGACCACTACGACATCTACGAAAACCAGGACTGGGTCCCCATGGGCTTTACCTACGACTACTACATCACCGCCGAACAGTTTGAGCGGGTGCCGGAGGACGAACGTGCCCAGGTGCTGATGAAGGCCCTGCTGCTCACCGACGACCAGATCGAAAGCTGGGCCGGACTGCTGCAACGGTTGCCGGAGGAGATGCTGGAACAGCGGGACTACGAAACCTATGTGCAGGACTGCGCCCAGCGCCGTTCCAGCGGGGTGACCGGATTTACCGCCACCCGCACCGGATTTTCCGCCCTGAGCAGCCAGGAGAAGGAAACCCTGGTCTTTTTCAGTGTGCCCTATGACGACGGGTTCACCGCCACCGTCAACGGGCAGCAAACGCCCATCCTCAAGGTGGACAACGGCCTGATGGCCGTGCCTGTCCCGGCGGGGGAAAGCGAGATTGTCTTTACCTACCACACCCCTGGTCTGGGGCTGTCTGTGCCCGTCAGCCTGGGGGCGCTGGGGGTGTATGCCGTCTACCTGGCGGTGCTGCGCCGCCGCAAACCCGCGGCAAAAGTATAAATAAGGTCTTTTATTTGAGAAGGAGAAACCATGAGCAACTACGCCGAACAACTTGCACAGGAACTGTCCCTGTCCGTCCAGAACGTCCAGGGCGCCATTGACCTGATCGACGCAGGCAACACCATTCCGTTCATCGCCCGTTACCGCAAGGAAGCCACCGGTTCCATGGACGACCAGGCGCTGCGCACCCTGGGAGACCGGCTGGAATACCTGCGCGGCCTGGACAAGCGCAAAGGAGAGGTGGAATCCTCCATCACCGAGCAGGGGGCCATGACCCCGGAACTGTCCGCAGCCCTGTCCGCCGCCAAAACCCTGGCGGAGGTGGAAGACATCTACCGTCCCTACAAGCCCAAGCGCAAGACCCGGGCCAGCATTGCCCGGGCCCGGGGGCTGCAGCCGCTGGCCGATGCCATTCTGACCCAGCGTGCCGACTTTGACCCCAAGGCCGAAGCCGCCGCTTATTGCAACGAGGAAGTTCCCGTTGCCGATGCCGCCCTGGCCGGTGCCCGGGACATCATTGCCGAAGTGATCTCCGACGATGCCCGCTGCCGGGCGGAGCTGCGCCGGTACTACAAGGCTTTCGGCCAGATCAAAAGTGTGCAGGCCAAGAAGGAGGACAGCGTCTACGCCCAGTATTATGACTACAGCGAACCGCTGTCCAAGATTCCCGGTCACCGTGTACTGGCTCTGGACCGGGGCGAGCGGGAAGGTTTCCTGAAGGTGAGTGTTGCGGTGGATTCTGACCGCGCCGCCGCCATCGTGGCCTGGATGTTTGCCCGCAAAAAGACCGGCGGCGCCAGTGCGCTGGTGGTGGAGGAAGCCGCCAAGGACGCCTACAGCCGTCTGATTCATCCCAGCCTGGAAAACGAGCTGCGGGCCGACCTGACCGCCAACGCGGCGGAGGGTGCCATCTCGGTTTTCGGCGATAACCTGCGCCAGCTGCTGCTGCAGCCTCCCATCCCGGGCAAGGTGGTCATGGGCCTGGACCCCGGCTACCGCATGGGCTGCAAGGTGGCGGTGGTGAATCCCACCGGCAAGGTGCTGGATACCGGCGTGGTGTATCCGGTGCCGGAGTTCAAGAAGGTGGACCAGGCCAAAGCCCGGATCAAGGCCATGGTGCTGCAGCATCATGTGGAGCTCATGGCCATCGGCAACGGCACCGCCGGGCATGAGACCGAAGAATTTGCCGCCCAGGTCATCCGGGAACTGGCCGCCGAAAAGGGCCTGCACCTGCAGTATATGGTGGTCAGTGAGGCCGGGGCCAGTGTCTACTCTGCCTCCAAGCTGGCGGCGGAGGAATTCCCCCAGTTTGATGTGAACCTGCGCAGCGCCGTGTCCATTGCCCGGCGTCTGCAGGATCCTCTGGCCGAACTGGTCAAGATCGATCCCAAGGCCATTGGGGTGGGGCAGTACCAGCACGATATGCCCCAGAAGCGTCTGACCGAAACCCTGGACGGCGTGGTGGAAGACTGCGTCAACTCGGTGGGGGTGGACCTGAACACCGCTTCGGCGCCGCTGCTGCGCCGGGTGGCAGGCATCACCGCCGCCACCGCCAAAAATATTGTTTCCCGCCGGGAGGAGGAAGGTGCTTTCACCTCCCGTGCCCAGCTGAAAAAGGTCAAGGGCCTGGGCCCCAAGGCCTTTGAGCAGTGCGCCGGTTTCTTGCGTCTGCCCGGTGCCAAGAATCCTCTGGACGGCACCGCGGTCCACCCTGAAAGCTATGCCGCCGCCAAGGGCCTGCTGGATGCCTGCGGGTACACCGCCGCCGAGATTGGTACCGATGCCATGCAGGAGCTGCCCCGGCGCATCAAGGCCAAAGGTGCGGCTGCTCTGTGCCAGGCTCTGGGGGTAGGGGAACCAACCCTGATGGATATCGCCGCCGAACTCTGCCGACCCGGCCGGGATGTGCGGGACAGCCTTCCCAAGCCTCTGCTGCGCAGCGATATCATGAGTATGGAGGACCTGAAACCGGGCATGGAACTCACCGGCACCGTGCGCAATGTCATTGATTTCGGTGCTTTTGTGGACATTGGCGTGCATCAGGACGGGCTTGTGCACATTTCCCAAATCTCGGATCGTTTTGTCAAACATCCCCGGGATGTGCTCAAGGTCGGCCAGGTGGTAAAAGTCAAGATTCTGGATGTGGACACGGCAAAAAAGCGCATTGCACTGACAATGAAGGGCGTGGCACAATAAAAAAACCGGCGAAAAACAGGCCAAAACCGAAAAAACGTTTCATTATGGAGTAATGTTGTGCTTATGAGACGTACAGTACAAGCAGAAACTATGCGAAATATGGAAAAAATGGCCCAAATACAGTAAAATAAATACTAAAAAATAAAAATATACATACAAAAACATAAAAATATGTGATATATCTTTCTGGGCGTTCACCAAAAATTGTAGGAGCCGACAAAACCGAAAATGAAGAATTAGCCCTTTTGTGCATCATGTAGAAAACCGGGGCGCCCTGTCTGCATTTTGGAATCCCGGCCGATAATCATGCTATAATACCCATGCAAGGCAAAGGTAAGGAGCTCGGCTCCCACCGCCTTGCCCGCGCCGGAATAGGCCGGCGCGCGGGGATATGTATGGAGGTCTTCAATATGGTAAGACAAGTCAAGGTTTCCAACTTCACCGAAGTTCAGGGGATCGTGTCTGCCGCTGCCAAATGCTATAACGAGGTTGGCGTGCATGACATGAAGGGCAGCATCGCCGATGCGAAGAGCATCCTCGGCATGATGAGCCTGGACTACAGCCGCCCTGTCAAGATCGTCTGCGACGATGAGCAGGAGCTGGATCGTGTGGTTCGCGCCCTGAAGCAGTAATCTGAAAAAAGGAAACCGCCCCTTTGCGGGGCTAAAAAACAGGACCCGTCCCTTTTGGGGCGGGTCTTTCTGTTTGCCTTGACGAAAAAGACAAAAAAGCAACGGGCGGTGTACTACGGCACACCGCCCGTTATCTATCTGGCTCAAAAGGAATCAAATGACCTTGTGGTCCATCCACTTGCCGCGCACAAACCGTACCATAAAGAAGATGCTGCGACAGAGCCAGTCGATGAACATGCCCAGCCATACACCCAGCAGGCCCATGTGCATCTGCAGCACAAAGAAGTAGCTCAGCAACACGCGGAACAGCCACATGCTGAAGATACTCACCGACATGGTGTATTTGGTATCGCCGCCGGAGCGCAGGGCGTTGGGCAGGGTAAAGCTGCAGGCCCAGAAGAAGATGCTGAACATGGCAAACCAGTGCAGAACCTGTTCACACATGGCCGTGGCTTCCGGGGTCAGGTTGTAGATCCGGCACAGCAGCGGTGCACCGATGAACAAAAGAATGTTGGTGGCGGCCAGACCCGCCAGAGCGATTCCCAGCAGCAGCCAGGCGTAGCGCTTGGCTTGTTTCTTTTCGCCGGCACCCAGGCACTGGCCCACCACCGGGATCATGGCCAGGCTCATGGTATTGCCGGGAATGTTGGTCAGACTGCTGATGGAGTTGGCCACCGCATTGGCCGCAATGGCGGAAGTGCCCAGGGTGGAAGTCAGGCTGCTCACGCACAGTTTGCCAATCTGGAACATTCCGTTTTCCAGGCCGGAAGGGATCCCGATGCCCAGAATCCGAAGAATCATGCTCCGGTCAGGGCGCATATCCCGCAGATGCTCAATACGCAGCGGATTTTCGAACTGCTGTTGTTGCCAGAACACCCAGCACGCCGCAAAAATACGTCCCACCAAGGTGGCCAGCGCCGCGCCCAGTACGCCCAGCCCGAACCCGTAGATCAGCAGGGCGTTGCCGGCAATGTTGATGATGTTCATGACCAGGCTGGCCAGCATGCTGATGCGGCTGTTGCCCTGGGCCCGGAACAAAGCGGCACCGGCGTTGTAGGCGCCGATGAAGGGATAAGAGATGGCGCTGATGATAAAATAGGTCTGGGCAAAGTTCATCACGTCGTCATCAATCTGACCGAACACCAGCCGCAGAATGGGGCGGCAGAGCACCAGGGTGACCAACATCACCGAAATGGTGGACACGGCCAGGACCATATACAGCTGGGCGGCGCTGCGACGGGCGTTTTCCTCGTCGTGACGGCCGATGTACTGGCTGCCGATCACGGCGCCGCCGGTGGCAAGGGCGGACAAAATCTGAATGATCAGAATGTTGATGCTGTCCACAAGACTTACGCTGGAAACAGCTGCCTCACCGACGCCCGAAACCATCAGTGTATCGGCCATGCCCATGGTCACGCTCAGCAGCTGTTCCAGCAGCATGGGAAAGATCAACCGCCGCAATGCACTGCCGCTGAACATGGGTTGACCTGATCGGACCTGTGCCGTGTCTGTCATCTTTTGCCGCACTTCCCCGTATGTAAATTTTGGCGAAACGCCGTGTAAAGTGTATTATACCCGGCAGGGAGAACAATGTCAATATCGATGCAAAAAGGATAAATCTTGCACTTGAAAGTGGGCAATTTAGGTGCGGCTCGTCTTTGCCGATGGAGAAAAACAGAACCACAAGAAAGACAAAATCCTCTTTTTGTGCAGAAAAAGGGGCTGTCCAAACCAAGACCGGTGCGCTATAATAAAAGTACGGCCTTCCCAAAAGGGGAAGGCCGCATCCACAGGAAATCTTTCACATTCAGGAGGGTGTGTGTTTGTTTAGATACCGGTATACGGTGGGAACCGACACACACAGCTGTGCGGCAATCTCCCCCACGGCACCCTTTATGTTCATGACGCCGGTTTCGCTCAGGCGATGGACCACATCCACCTTTTCCTGCACCGACATGCGAGCGGGCGGTATTCCGGATTCCGCCACCACAGCAGCAATGCGCTGGCGCATCATGGCGGCCAGGGTGGGCTCGTTGTCCGTTGCTTCTTCCTTCCGGGACTGCTCCAGCGCAAACCGTTCCAAAACGGTTTGCATGGCATTATTCAGTTCCCGGGCAGCGGTTAAATCTTTGGTCACGCACAAAAGTCCGCAGGGATGTGCCACATCTCCGATGGGGCAGACGTGGCAGCGAAGATCCGCCAGTGGACTTTCCGATGGGACCGCAACCAGCCGACTTTGGCCGTCGGAAAAGCCGGCATCCACCAGTTTCCGCAGGTCCTCGGGCAGGGGAGAGCCCGGCAGATGGCCGGGGCGCGGGTGACAAACGGTCATTAAAGAATGTTCCGGGTCGGAAAGATCATACACACAAATTTCGGTGCCGGAGCCGCAAACTTCTGCCCAAAAAGGGGCGAGCTGTTCACACAGTGCCAAGGCTTCATTGTCGTGCACGGGACCACGTTCCCTTATCTATATTTTGCTATTTTGGCGTTAATACCGCTTTTGTACAAAAAAATAAAAACGATATCACTTTATTAAAAAATAACAAACTTCTTCTGTTTTCGCAAGCGGCAAGTTGCACAAAGCGGGGTAGAAAAAATTTCTGTTTGGTGCAGCGATGGGCTGTAAATTGCGCTTTTTGGTCACAATATTCCGCCTTTGCAGGCTTTATTATCGGAAAGGAGATTGCAGTATGCATTACGATTTTACCTCTCATCTGGAGCGCCACGGCATGGACGCCATTGCTGTGGACGGTGTGGGCCACGGCTGGGCACCGGCGGCCCCGCGGCAGGGCTTTGACGTGATTCCCATGTGGGTGGCGGATATGAATTTCCCCACCCTGCCGGACATTCCTCAGGCCATCTGTCGCCGCGCCCAGCATCCGGCGTTCGGGTATTTCAGCCCCACGCCGGCCTACTACGAAGCCATCCGCAACTGGCACAGACAGCGCAACGGTGTGCAGGACATCCCGCAGGAGGCCATCGGCTATGAAAACGGTGTTCTGGGCGGGGTGATTTCCGCCCTGGCTGTGATGGCGGCACCCGGCGATGCGGTTCTGGTGCACAGTCCCACCTATATCGGCTTTACCCATAGCCTGGAAAACGCCGGTTACCGCATTGTACACAGCCCGCTGCACCTGGATGAGAACGGTGTCTGGCGCATGGATTTTGCGGATATGGAAGAAAAGCTGAAGCAGAACCACATCCATGCCGCCATTCTGTGCAGCCCCCACAATCCCTGCGGCCGGGTGTGGACCCGGGAAGAACTGACCCAGGCCATGGAGATCTATCGCCGCAACGACTGCTACGTGATTTCGGATGAGATCTGGTCGGATATTCTGCTGGACGGCCACAAGCATATCCCCACCCAGTCCATCAGCGAGGATGCCCGGCAGCGTACCGTGGCCCTGTATGCGCCCAGCAAGACCTTCAATCTGGCCGGCCTGGTGGGCAGCTACCACGTTATTTATAATGAATGGCTGCGGGACCGCGTGGATGCGGCCGGCAGCAAATCTCACTACAATTCCATGAACGTGCTGTCCATGCATGCCCTGGTGGCAGCCTACAGCGAAAACGGTATGCAGTGGGTGGATGAGCTCTGCCAGGTCCTGAGCGAAAACGTCCGCTATGCCTGCGAGCATATTGCCGCCCACTATCCCGGTGTTACCCTGGCTCATCCGGAAGGAACCTACATGCTGTTCCTGGATTGCAGTGAATGGTGCAAGGCCCATAACTGCACCGTGGAGGACGTCATGCGTGCCGGCTGGGATGTGGGCGTTGCCTGGCAGGACGGCCGCCCGTTCCACGGTCCCTGCTCCATCCGCATGAACCTGGCGCTTCCGCTGGATCGTGTGCAGGAAGCCTTTGCCCGTCTGGATCAGTACGTGTTCAACGCATAAGAAAAAGGGCATCCCCGTTCAAAAGGAATGCCCTTCCAGATGCAGTAAAAATTCTTTGGCTTCCAGCCCACCGCCGTAACCGCCCAGCCCGCCGTCAGCGTTGATCACCCGGTGGCAAGGCACCACAATGCTGATCGGATTGCGGTGGTTGGCCATGCCCACGGCCCGGGATGCCTTGGCGTTGCCCGTCATGGCGGCCACCTGGCCGTAGCTGCGGGTTTGTCCGTAGGGAATCTGCAGCAGTGCCCTCCACACCCGCTGCTGGAACGGGGTGCCGTGCATGGATAAAGGCAGATCGAAGGTGCGCCGCTGTCCGGCAAAGTATTCGTCCAGCTCCTGCGCTGCCTTGCGCAGAAGATCGCTGTCGGACCCGGCGGGGGCTTTACCTGCATCCCGGACATAATAAATTCCGCACACACCGCCATCGTCGGCACAAAGGCGCAAAAGCCCCACCGGTGTGGTGTGGTATACCATGTGCGTGTATCCGTTTTCCATAATACTGCGGCTCCTTCCCGGTCCGAACCCTGTTTTTGTGCTCATCATACAGGTTTTGTGCCGGTTTGACAAGGGCATACCCCGGTGCACTGTCGCATACCCCTGTTAAAAGGATAGAAACGGGGAGGACAGCGCCATGAAACAAAAGAAAAACGGTCAGTCAGGCACCGCCTGGCGGCCCGTGGTCCCCGGTCTTGACCGCCATATCCGGCGGCGGGTCCGGGTGTTTGCGGGTTGCCTGGCGGTGCTTTGTTTTGGTGGACTTCTGGTGCGGCTGTTTGTGCTGCAACTGTTGGACCCAGGGGGATATGCCGCCCGCGCCGCGGACCAGCAATTGCGGGATACGGTGGTGCCGGCCCCCCGCGGGGAAATCTACTCGGCGGATGGAACTCTGATGGCGGCCAGTGAAACCTGCTGGACCATACGGGCGGCGCCGCGGGAACTGGCGGACGAACTGGTGGAACCGGCCGCCAAGGCATTGAGCGAGATTCTGGAGATTGATGAGGCGGAAACCCTGGAAAAATTCAGTCAGCGCAGTTCCAACGACTGTTTGTTGCGACGCCGGGTGGATCGGGAAACGGCGGATGCGGTGCGCCGCTGGTGCGAGGAGAACGGCGCCGAGGGCATCCAGATCCGGCAGGATACCCGGCGGGTGTATCCCCAGGGAGATTTTATGGGGTGCCTGCTGGGCTTTACCGATGTGGACAACGCCGGACTGTGGGGGCTGGAACTGGAATACAACGAAGCCCTGACCGGGGAAAACGGCCGGGTGCTGACCGCCAAAAATGCCTGGGGATACGATATGCCCGAAGAGTACAGCACTCTCATCGAGGCAGTCCCCGGCAGCAGCCTGACCCTGACCATTGACGCCAACATCCAGCACATGCTGGAAGGTGCACTCTCTGCAGCGGTGGCGGAACACCATGTGGCCGCCCGGGGCGTGGGAATTGTGATGGACGTGCAGACCGGAGCTATTTTGGCCATGACCACCAAACCGGATTACGACCCCAACGATCCGCGCACCATCGTGGACGAGGAGGTCCGGGCCCAGGTCAACGCCCTTTCGGGAGAGGAACGCAGCCAGGCACTGCAGGTGGCCCAACAAGCCCAATGGCGCAACAAGGCCATCAGTGACTTGTACGAACCGGGCAGCGTGTTCAAACTGATCACCTGTTCGGCTGCCCTGGATACCGGTGCCGTCACGCCGGAATCCCAGTTTGTCTGTGCGGGTAAAATCAATGTTTCGGGAACCACGTTCCGCTGTGCCAACGGGCACATCCATGGGTTGGAAAACCTGGCCCAGGGGCTGGCGGCTTCCTGCAACCCCTGTTTTATCCAGGTGGGCGCCCGGCTGGGCAAGCAAGCCTTCTGTGATTACTTTGCTGCCTTCGGTCTGCGGGAAGCCACCGGCATCGACCTGCCCGGCGAAATCAAGCGCAGCGAATATTATACCGCCGACCGGATGGGGCCGGTGATGTATTTTGGACTGTTATTTTTCTACATATTAACGTTGAAAAAATATAACATATCGGGGGCTAAATTGCAACGGCAAAGTGCGTCTATGGAAAAATACGCCAATCTGTAGTAACATAAGAAATAGAGTAACACCAATTTCAGTGAGGTATATTCCATAAAAAAGATTGACGCACACCTGCATGTGGCACAGATCGTAGCCGGATATTGCCGGCGGGGCGAACTGCGCGCCATCGGCGGCGGCAAGGCCGCCTGGGGCAACGGGGAAGTGTTCGAGCTCTTCCCCCAAAACGGCGACTACGGCGAGATCAACTTTACGGCCGAGAAGGCGCTGGCCCTGATGGACCGGAACGAGGTGGAGCGGGCGGTGCTCATGCAGGGGAGCATGTACGGCTTCCAAAACCGCTACCACAGCGAGCTGATCCGGCGCTACCCAGACCGGTTCTGTCCCACCTGCACGGTGGACCCCTTCATGACCGACGCTGTGCAGACCATGGAATATTTCTTTGAGAAGCAGGGCTTCCGCGCCGCCAAGTTCGAGGTCAGCAGTGGCGGTGGCCTGATGGGTTGCCACGACCCCTTCGACCTGGCCGGCAGATGCGCCCGCTGTTTGATATCATCGAAGTCCATCACGCCACGGTGGCATTGGACGTGGGCGATCTGACCATGCCCAGCCATCAGCCCTGGAGCCTGGCCCGCATCGCCGAGGACCATCCCCGGATGAAGCTGGTGGTCTGCCACCTGCTGGCACCCATGCCCGGCCGGAAAAAGGAACTGAACATGAGTCTGGAACTGCTGAAAAAGCCCAACGTCTGGTTTGACCTGGCGGCTTTGCCCAAGATCGTGGCGCCGGGCACCTACCCCTACCCGGCGGTACACGAGACCCTCAAGCTGGCAAAATCCATTGTGGGGGCGGACCGTCTGCTGTGGGGCACCGACGCACCCTTTGCCGCCACGCAGGACAGCTATGAACATCTGACCGATTACCTGATGAAGGGGGATGCCTTCACCCAGGCGGAATTGGAGGATGTCTACTACAACAACGCCAAGCGTGTGTATTTTGATGCCTGAACCATCGGACGGAGGAAAATTGCGGGGCGCTGAGCCGCAGCGTCCGCATCATTTAAGGAGGAACGGCATGAACCTTCAATCCATTCATCATATCGCTATTATTGTTTCGGACATACAAGCCGCCAAAAAATTCTATGTGGACAAGCTGGGTTTTCCCGTCATCCGGGAAAACTACCGGGCCGACCGGCAAGACTGGAAACTGGATTTGCGGGTGAACGAGCAGACGGAACTGGAGATTTTTGCGGAAAAGAATCCGCCCAGACGGGTGAACCGCCCGGAAGCCTGCGGCCTGCGCCATCTGGCTTTTCAGGTGGACAATGTAGACGATACGGTGCGGGAACTGGAACAGATGGGAATTCCTTGCGAGCCGGTGCGCCTGGATGCCTATACCAACAAAAAAATGACCTTCTTTTTTGACCCGGACGGTCTTCCGCTGGAAATCCACGAATGAACCATGTGCCACATAAAATAACAAACAGCCTGCAGGGTCTCGTGCATAGAGCCTTCAGGCTGTTTTGTTATTCTTCATTGAAGTTTCCATGACTTGTCTTTCCTCGGCGATGAGAAAAAAGCACCGTATAGACCCTGCTACTCTCTGACAGAAAACCTGTATTTTTGGTAAGACTAGAAAATTGATGGTAAAGTGGTGCCTACGGCCGGGAAAATCAGCCTGAATCATCGGTTAGCAGCTTTTCCAATTTTTATGTGCTTATTGCCGAATTATAATAGTAAATAAAGTAAGAACAACATCTGATTTTGGTGCTTTTTCAGCGGAATGAGATTGATACAAAATAAATCAAATTATTGACGTTGTAACATTAAATTTGTTGGATAAAGGTTAGAGGTATGGTTGTAAAAGAACAAAAGGTCTTGATTCGCATAGTCTGAAAAAAGGATGCCATAGAATATAGGGATAAAAAGGTGACGTAATTAACGAAGATAATAAATACAAAAAAAGACAGAATAGTAAGAGAATAATACGATGGCATGAATAAATATAAAAAGTAATAGATGAGAACGTCTATTTGCTGGCTTTGTGAAGAATGACAAAAATGAACGATGGAACACATTTTTTGGGAACTTTTGTTGAAGCGGCCGCTGGATCGCGGTATAATTAACTTAATCACATTTTTTTGCTTTTGTGCGATATAAAGTTAAAAAAATGTCTGAAGTTTTGTGTGATTGCCTGGTAACAATTGAAACATCCACTTATTATATTATATTGCTATTGGTAGAAGAGAAGAATGATAATGATTTCGTGCGTACATTCCAGCAAAGACGTACCGAACCAAAAAAGGTTGTGCTGTCTGCAGGGTGGAAAAATTCGGCACTTGCACAAAAGGGACAGACAGGGTTGATGCCGTTCTAGGAAGAAAAGTAGGAGGGAGCAATAATATTGGGAAAGCTTATGTCAACAAGAGAAAAGCTGCAGTATGCGCTGACCTTTATCACCGACCTGATCAGCCTGGGATGCAGCGTTTTTCTTTCCCTGCTGATTTTTGATAGGGTCCTGCACCTGGTGCCGGACTTTGTCCATATGGACAAAATTCATTTTTACGGAATGCTTCTTCTGGCCTTTGTCATTACCTTTCTCGGCTTTGACCAGACGGAAAACATCATTCGCCGCAAATGGATGGCAGAACTCAAGATTGTTGTGCTGTTCAACGTCATCATGCTGGCAGCCTTTACAGCGCTGCTGGTTCTTACCAAGGCGGCCATGGCGGATTCCCGGTATCTGATCCTGAGCATCTTTATCAGCAACATGGTGGTTATGCTCCTGCTGCATCAGTATCTGAAACAGCACCTAAACCGCTCAAAGGTCATGCACAACTTGGCCACCCTGGTAGGAGTCGTAACCACCACGGACCGGGTGGAAGCGCTGCTGCGGGAACTGGGCCGGGACTGGACCAAGTCTGTCCGGGGCATTGCACTGCTGGACGGCGGCAAGGATCGCGTCGGGACCAAGATTTACGGCATTCCGGTCAAGGTGGCCGGACTCGATTTCGTGGACTGGGTCCGGCATGACTCTCTGGACGAAGTGTATATCAATATCCCATACGATACCGGAACATCCCTTCTTCCGTATCTGGCGGAACTGGAAAGCATGGGCGTTACCATCCATCTGAATGTACCTCTCATCGAAAAGCTTCACGACAAGGAAAACCAGGCGGAGGCCGCCTGGTACCCACACCCGGCCAAGAGCATTGAGGAGTGCGGCGACTGGTCGCTGATCACTTTGAAGGCAACGCAGCGGAGCTTCAGCGATACCGTCCTCAAACGGTGCATGGACATTGCGGGCAGCCTGGTGGGACTGGTCATTTCGGTGCCCATCATCGCCATCACGGCCATCCCACTGAAACTGGAATCCTCCGGTCCGCTCTTCTTCAAACAAAAGCGGGTGGGCCTCAACGGACGCGTGTTCAACATTTATAAGTTGCGCAGCATGTACGCAGACGCTGAAAAGCGAAAGCAGGAACTCGTGTCAAAAAATGAGATGAACGGCTTGATGTTCAAGATGACCGAAGACCCTCGTATCACCAAGGTGGGCAAGTTCATCCGCAAAACCTCCATCGACGAACTTCCGCAGTTCTACAATGTCCTGAAAGGGGAGATGAGTCTGGTGGGCACCCGCCCTCCCACACTGGATGAATACAACCAGTATGAGAGCCACCACAAGCGCCGCCTTTCCATGAAGCCCGGCATTACCGGCATGTGGCAGGTAAGCGGCCGCAGCAACATCGAAGACTTTGAGGATGTGGTCAAGCTGGATGTGGCCTACATAGATAACTGGAGCATCTGGCTGGATATCAAGATTCTGCTTAAGACGGTTCTGGTGGTGTTCGGTCATGTTGGTGCGAAATGAAGATTCCTTCAACCATCGCAAGGAAAATAAAATATGAAGTGGAAAGGTGTAAGGATCATAGAAGCGGAATGCTGCCCGGATCACATCGACATGCTTGTGGAGATACCGCCACATCTGAGCGTAGCAAGTTTCGTGGGATACCTAAAGAGTAAAAGTAGCCTGATGATCTTCGATAAACATGCGAACCTAAAGTATAAATGCGGAAACCGGCACTTCTGGTGCAGGGGGTATTAAGGGCCATATAAAATAGGAAAACTGCAAAAATAAGGCTTTTCGGAGCCTACAATCCGAAAAAATAAAATTAAAGACTATCACATTACGCAGAGGGCCGTCCGGGAAAAACCTGGGCGGTCTTTTTGCGTGGTAGACTTGGAAAGGGGGGAATTTTTTCGATAGAAAATTAGCTTTGATTTTTATGCAACACGCTGAAATTAAAGGAGGTTAGTGAATGGCAGATGACAAGCTGAAAACAAGCCCAGAGTCCCCTGGCCAGGATCGCCCCGGTGATACGCCTGTGGAAGATGCCCCGTCAATGCAGAAGCCCCCGGCCCCGGAAGCCGCCGCGCCGAAAAAAGCGGAGGAACACACTGAGCCGAAGCAGTCTGTGATCCCTGGCATGGGTGAGGACGCCCCGGCCCGGCCTGCCCCTGGTGAGGTGGTGGTTGATTTTGATAAGATCAACGAGCTGATGTCCCAGCGGCGGGCACCTGCGCGGGATGCCGTATCAAAGGCGGAGGTTCCGTCTGCTGAGGCTGACGGGCAGGAAAAAGCGCCGAAGCGCCGGGGCCGCCCGCCGAAAGAGCAGGCCGGGCCGACTGCGGAGAAAAAAGAGAAAGCGGCGGAGCCCCGCACAGGCCGCCCGTCTAAGGTTGACAAGGCGGCCCGTGAGGAGGCCCCGCCCGCTGTTC
>PPYE01584737.1_pt1 | contig 77550 bp, 99 predicted proteins | sample 1559881 | NCBI WGS metagenome assembly PPYE01 (sample SAMN08240022, study PRJNA423297) | Human gut metagenome, whole genome shotgun sequencing project. | reverse complement strand
ATGGAACCTGAACAAGAAGCCTTATCTATTGTTTCCTTCAAGGACTGAGAGGCCGCTTCCCCAGTTAATAAATTAAATCTCGATAATATTTATAAGAGCTTCGCCATCACCGACGCATAAATCTCCTGGTTACGTTTCTGCCAGTTGTTTGCAATGGTTGCGGCTTCGGATTCTGTCGGGGCTGTTACGGTAAGGTCGATGAGGGGAAGTCCCTGTTCAATGACCTGACAGCGCACAGAATATTCCATGTTGGAATTTTCAAAATAATCTGCTTTCACAGACATTTCGTTTTTTAATTCATAATGCTTTTCTTTTAAAAATTCATCAATATCATGCTGGATCGCAGGTGAGATATCGTTGGTGAAATAGTGGATTGTCTCGGCACCATCCTCCGTAAGATGGTAAAATGTACGGTGATGTGTAGACTCTTCTCGGATAAATCCCGATTCCAGAAGTTCGGATAAAGCCTGCTGTAATTTGAAGTAGGTTGTATATCCTTTATCCAGAATGAATTCAGATATCTGGGAATTGGTGAGAGGAAAATCAACTTGATTCAACATATACAAAATGATTAATTTATATAGCGTAAATGATTTGGCCATGGTTAATACTCCTTTCCCTGCCAGATGTCATGTGTTTTAAAGTACGACTGTAACTGATTCAGTACCTGTCTTTTATTACAGGTCCATAAAGGAGCGGTCAGAAGCTCCTTTGGTCCGTCTCCGGTCAGCCTGTGGATAACAATATCAGGTCTGAGGTGGTTGATGCATGCTCCGAGAAGTTCGTAATATTCCTGCGGATCTGGAACCGGAAATGGATCGGATGCATAGATTTCTGCCAGATCGGTGTCTTTTAATATGTGCAAAAGCTGCAGCTTGATTCCCTGGATATCCTGTCTGTTCAGATACTGTATGGTCTGAAGCATGTCAGACTTTGTCTCGCCGGGAAGGCAGAGGATCGTGTGGACGATGACATCTATTCCCCGTCTGCGAAGTTCAGATGCAGCGGTCTCGAATACCGGAAGATCATAGCCTCTTCGGATATAACGGGCAGTTCTTTCGTGAATAGTCTGAAGTCCCAGCTCGACCCACACAGGTTTGATCTGATTCAGACGTTCCAGAAGATCTAAGATTTCTGTGCTCAGGCAATCCGGTCTGGTTGCGATGGACAGAATCCGGATATCAGGATGCAGGATGGCTTCCATATATAACTTTTCCAGATATGCAAGAGAAGCATAAGTATTGGTGTATGCCTGGAAATAAGCGATGTAGGATGATCCGATATATTTTTTCGCAGATTGTTTTTTACCGGATTCAATCTGCTCTGTGACAGACAGGGTATGGCTTTCGGCAAAATCACCGGAACCTCCGCGACTGCAGAAAATGCAACCGCGGGTTCCAAGTGTTCCATCCCGGTTTGGACAGGTCATACCGCCATCGAGAGAAATCTTATAGAGCTTTTCATCATAAGTAGTTTTCAGATAATAATCGAGAGAATAATATCTTTTTTCTCCCCAGCGTACAGTCATATCAAATCAGTTCCTTTACAGCACGACTTACAACGTCGGCAACACGTGGATCAAAAGCTTCCGGAAGAATATTATTTTCATTTAATTCTTCATCCGGAACCAGACCTGCGATAGCCTTTGCAGTGGCAAGTTTCATTTCTTCCGTGATTGCAGTTGCACGTCCTTCCAGAGCACCTTTGAAGATTCCAGGGAAAGCAACTACGTTATTTACTTGGTTCGGGAAATCGGAACGTCCGGTTCCCACAACCTTTGCTCCGGCTGCTTTGGCAATATCCGGCATGATTTCCGGTACAGGGTTTGCCATAGCAAAGAGGATGGCATCTTTGTTCATAGAAGCAACCATGTCCTGGGTGACAATATTCGGAGCAGATACACCGACAAAGATGTCAGCACCTTTTAAAGCATCGGCAAGGGTACCTGTTTTCTGCTCCGGATTGGTTACTTCGACCATCTTTTGCTGCATCCAGTTGAGGTTTTGAGATCCTTTTCCGAGGATTCCGCTGATGTCACACATTGTCACGTCTTTGAAACCATAGGTGAGAAGAAGCTTTGTGATAGCAACTCCGGCAGAACCGGCACCGTTTACAACAACTTTGGCAGATTCTTTGTCTTTTCCAGTTACTTTCATGGCATTGATGATACCTGCAAGGACAACGATAGCTGTTCCGTGCTGGTCGTCATGAAATACCGGAATGTCAAGGAGTTCTTTCAAGCGTTCTTCAATTTCAAAACATCTGGGTGCACTGATGTCTTCCAGATTAATACCACCGAAAGCAGGAGCGATATTTACAACGGATTTGATGATTTCTTCTGTATCTTGTGTATCAAGACAGATCGGTACAGCGTTGACACCGCCGAATTCTTTGAAAAGTACTGCCTTTCCTTCCATAACCGGCATTGCAGCAAGAGCACCGATGTTACCAAGTCCGAGTACGGCACTTCCGTCGGAAACAACAGCTACAGTGTTGGATTTCATTGTATAAGTATAGGCAGCCTCCGGATCCCTGGCGATCACCTTACAAGGTTCCGCAACACCAGGAGTGTAAGCAATTGCCAGATCTTCTCTTGAGTTTACGTGGGATTTTGCACAGGTTTCAATCTTTCCGTGCCATTCTTCGTGCATTTTTAAAGCTTTTTCGCTATTTGTCATTTTATGGATACCACCTTTTTATGAGTTTTTTTAATCATATCATTCATAGAAGAGCAAGTCAATATACGCAGAAAGCATGAAAAGTGAAACAATTTATTGTGAGAGTGTGCTGTTTGTGAAAAGATGTGCCGGGATGTGCAGTGGATTACTGTGCAGTGGATTACAAAAAAGTCCTTTAAAAATGTAGAGATATATAGTATAATAATGTCATGTTTCAACTAATATCGTCATTTCTGACGTAATTTTCCAGATAACCTGCAAATTAAGAAATGCTGAATCAATGAATGATGAAGTTATGAACGGGAAACCAGATAGAGAATGAAGATATATTTTGAGGTGAAAGGGCTATATGATGAAAGAAAAGTATGAATCTCTTCCGTTGGCGACATTAAAAGACCTGGCAAAGGCAAGAGGATTAAAAGGAATTTCCACCATGAAAAAAGCTGAACTGATCGAGCGCATGCTGGAGGAAGACGAGAAAGTAAAGAATAACGCAAAAGAAACAGTAAAAGAATTATCTGCCAATACCGGAGATAAAGAAGTTCATGACATAGACAAGCTGGACAGTGGTATTACAGTGCGGGGGATTCTTGAAGTTATGCAGGATGGATATGGATTTATCCGTAGTGCGAACTATCTGCCGGGAGATAATGATGTCTATGTATCCCCATCGCAGATCCGTAGATTTAATCTTAAAACAGGAGATATTCTGGAAGGAAATACCAGAATCAAGACGCAGCAGGAAAAGTTCAGTGCACTTTTATATCTGTCAAAGGTAAATAACATTGATCCGATGAAGATCATGCACAGAAAGAATTTTGAAGATATGACGCCGGTCTTTCCGAATGAAAGACTGAGCCTGGAGTGCGGGAAGACAAGTACGGCCATGCGTATTATGGATCTGATGTCTCCAATCGGAAAAGGACAGAGAGGTATGATCGTATCGCCTCCGAAGGCCGGTAAGACAACTTTGTTAAAGCAGGTGGCTTTATCCGTGCAGAAGAATAATCCGGAAGTACATCTCCTGATTCTGCTGATCGATGAACGTCCGGAAGAAGTAACAGATATCCGCGAGTCTATTGAAGGGGAAAATGTAGAAGTTATTTATTCAACATTTGACGAACTTCCGGAACATCACAAGCGTGTATCTGAGATGGTGATCGAGCGTGCAAAACGTCTGGTAGAACACAAGAAAGACGTGATGATCCTGATCGACAGTATTACAAGACTTGCAAGAGCATATAATCTGACTGTTCCACCATCAGGAAGAACCTTGTCCGGTGGTCTCGATCCGGCTGCACTTCATATGCCGAAGCGATTTTTTGGTGCGGCAAGAAATATGAGAGAAGGCGGAAGCCTTACAATTCTTGCAACAGCACTGGTAGATACCGGAAGTAAGATGGACGATGTGGTATACGAAGAGTTCAAGGGTACCGGTAATATGGAACTGGTACTGGATCGCAAGCTTTCGGAAAAAAGAATGTTCCCGGCAATCGATATTTTGAAATCAGGAACAAGAAGAGAAGACCTGCTGCTTTCAAAAGAAGAACAGGAAGCGGTAGAAAGTATGAGAAAAGGTCTGAATGGACTGCGTCAGGAAGAGGCGGTAGATAACATTCTGAATATGTTCTCAAGAACAAAGAATAATGAAGAATTAATACAAATGGTAAAAAAGACAAAATTTATCTAGACAAATATTGATTCTTGTGCTACAATGAACAAGCTGTGTAAATGAAAAGAAATTTACGGCACATTTATGTGCGTGTCAAGAAAATAAAGAAGAGGTGAAAATCATGAAAGAAGGAATACATCCAAATTATTATCAGGCAACTGTAACTTGTAACTGTGGTAATACATTCGTGACAGGATCTACAAGCGAAGAAATCCATGTAGAAATCTGTTCTAAATGTCATCCATTCTACACAGGACAGCAGAAAGCAACTCAGGCTCGTGGCCGTGTTGATAAATTCAATAAGAAATACGGAATGGACAAATAAGATTACAGGTATTGGGTTGAGGTTTTTGAATCTCAGCCCTTTTTTCTTATAATTTTAATTATATAGAACTTGTAATGATACAGAATATATGAAGGAGAGTATATGAAATCATCGAATATTGGCGGGCAGGCGGTGCTGGAAGGTATCATGATGAAGAATCGGGACCGTTATGCCGTAGCTGTCAGGAAGCCGGACGGGGAGATCTTTGTCCAGACAGAGGAATTTCACAGTGTTACCGGCAGATATAAGAAACTGACGACAATTCCGTTTGTCAGAGGAGTGTTCAATTTTATTGATTCTATGGTACTGGGAATTAAGACACTGACATTTTCAGCATCATTCTATGAAGAAGAGGAAGAGAAAAATTTTTCCGAAGCTGAACAAAAGAAAAAAGAAAAACAGGAAAGTCTTTTGATGGCGGGGACGGTTGCATTTTCTATTGTGGCTGCAGTGGCGATCTTTATGGTCCTGCCATATTTCCTGTCATCATTGATGAAACCGATTGTTCCGTCTTATCATTTGCGGACAGTGATCGAAGGCTTTGTAAGAATCGGAATCTTTATTATCTATATTTTACTGATCTCGAGGATGGAAGATATCCAGAGAACATTTATGTATCACGGTGCGGAGCACAAGTGTATCAATTGCATTGAACACGGACTTCCGCTCACGGTGGAAAACGTAAGGAACAGTTCCCGGCAGCACAAACGCTGTGGTACAAGCTTCCTGTTTTTCGTGCTTGCGATTAGTATTATTCTGCTGCTCCTGATCCGGGTAGAGTCACCGCTTATGAGAGTGGTTGTACGTATCGTGCTGCTTCCGGTGATCGCAGGTGTTTCCTATGAGGTGTTGAAGCTTGCGGGAAACAGTGACAATCCAGTTGTTAATCTGCTGAGTAAACCTGGAATGGCAATCCAGAAGATGACGACCAGTGAACCGGATGATGGGATGATAGAAGTTGCGATACAGGCAGTAGAAGCAGTATTTGACTGGAGGGCTTATGAACGGGACAATTTTCACACTTCGTAATCTATACAGGGACGGAACCATCTGTCTGGAAAAAGCTGGGATAGCGGATGCAAAGTTAGATGCATGGTACCTGTTGGAATACGAGACAAAGATCAGCAGAGCCATGTTTCTTGCTGATCCGGATAAAGAGGTAGAGAAGGATAAAGCAGAGCACTATCGGAAAGATATTGAGACAAGAGCACAGAGAATCCCGCTTCAGCATATTACCGGTGAACAGGAATTCATGGGGCTGGATTTCAAGGTGAATGAGCATGTGCTGATTCCGAGACAAGATACAGAGACACTGGTAGAAGAGGCGCTGAAGAAGATCCGGCCAGGGATGCAGATCCTGGATATGTGTACAGGATCAGGCTGTATTCTGGAGAGCATTCTGAAATTTGCGGAAAGGAAAGGAATCTGCGTGTCCGGAACCGGATGTGATATATCAGAGGAAGCATTGAAAGTTGCGAAGGAAAATGACAGCAGACTTCAGACCGGAGCGGTTTTTATACAGGGGGATCTGTTCGAGAACATCGCAGAAACATATGACATGATCGTATCAAATCCACCGTATATCAGAACGGAGGAAATCAGCAGTCTGGAAGATGAAGTAAAGCTTCATGATCCATGGATTGCACTGGATGGGAAAACGGACGGATTATACTTTTACCGTCTGATTGTGAAAGAAAGTGTAAAACATATAAAAAAAGGTGGATATCTTCTGTTTGAGACCGGTTTTGATCAGGGAAAGGATGTATCGGCTCTCCTGGAAGAACAGGGATATGAAGAAATCCAGGTAAAAAAGGATTTGACGGGACTTGACCGCGTTGTTATGGGAAGGTACAATAAAGAGTAATGTTAAGGAGGAAATACCATGTTTGATAAATTAGAAGATCTGCGCATCCGTCTGGATGAGATATTAAATGAACTTCAGGAACCGGATGTGGCAAATGACCAGAACCGCTTCCGCAAACTTATGAAAGAGCAGAATGACCTGACTCCGATTGTAGAGGCGTATAATGAATACAAAGAATGCAAACAGGCAATTGAGGACAGCCTCGAGATGTTAGAGGAAGAGTCTGATGAAGAGATGCGTGAACTTGCAAAAGAAGAATTGAATGATAACAAAAAGCGTGTAGAGGAACTGGAACAGGAATTGAAAATCCTTCTTCTTCCGAAAGATCCGAACGATGAAAAGAATGTTATCGTCGAGATCCGTGCCGGTGCGGGCGGAGACGAGGCGGCACTTTTTGCAGCTGAAATCTACCGTATGTATATGCACTATGCAGAAAGTCAGAGATGGAAAGTCGAACTGGTAGAGTGTGAAGAGATTGGTATCGGCGGAATGAAAAATGTAACATTTATGATCGACGGAAAGGGTGCGTACTCAAAGATGAAATACGAATCCGGAGTTCATCGTGTACAGCGTGTACCGGAGACAGAATCCGGCGGACGTATCCACACTTCTACTATTACTGTAGCAGTTATGCCGGAGGCAGAAGACGTAGATATCCAGATTGATGAAAAAGATATCCGTATCGATGTAATGCGTGCATCCGGTAACGGTGGACAGTGTGTCAATACGACAGATTCAGCTGTACGACTGACTCACTATCCTACAGGAATCGTGATCTACAGTCAGACAGAGAAATCACAGCTGCAGAACAAGGACAAAGCATTTGCTCTCTTGCGTGCGAAGCTGTACGATCTGGAATGCCAGAAACGTCATGATGCCGAAGCAGAGGCAAGAAAGAGTCAGATCGGTACCGGAGACAGATCCGAGAAGATCCGTACTTATAACTTCCCACAGGGACGTGTGACAGATCACCGTATCGGACTTACATTATACAAACTGGATAAGATCATGAATGGAGACATCCAGGAGATCATTGATGCCTGCATCGCAGCCGATCAGGCTGCAAAGCTTGCAAATATGAATGAGGAAATGTAAGAATCCGGAATATGACTATCAGAAAATAGCTGAAATTAAAAGAAGGTAAATATAAAGGATGGAAGCAATACAGTTTAAGCGTGCAGAATTAGAAGATCAGGAGATTATTGCGCATTACTTTGAACATCATACCAGCAGAAGCTGTGAGAGAACATTTGCCAATGTTTATCTTTGGTCCAGACAATATCCGGTGAAGTGGGCAATTGTACAGAATGCACTGGTATTCAAAAGTGAAGATGAGAATCACGTATCTTTTGCGTATCCGGCAGGAGCGCCGGAAGATGTAAAAAATGCACTGGAAGAGATGATGGAGTATTCTAAAGAAAAAGGCAGACCGTTCCTGATGTACAATGTGACACCGGAATATTTCGAACAGCTGAATGAATGGTATCCGGAAAGATTTCAGATTGAGTATGACAGAGACTCTGCAGATTACGTATATGAATCAGAAAAGTTAGCGACGCTTTCAGGGAAAAAACTCCATGGGAAACGTAACCATATTAATAAGTTCAAAAGTTTGTATGACGGACGCTGGTCATATGAAAGTATGACAAGAGAAAATCTGGAGGACTGCTTTCAGATGGCATTAAAATGGCGGAAAGAGAATGAATGTGAAGACGACGATGAAAAAAGGGGTGAGATGTGTGTGGCATTGAATTCCCTTCGTCTGTTCGAAGAACTTCATCTGACCGGAGGAGTTTTACGGATTGACGGAGAAGTTGTAGCATTTACGATCGGAGAACCTATCTGCGAGGATACGTATGTAGTGCATATTGAAAAGGCATATGCAGATGTACAGGGTGCATATACAATGATCAACCAGCAGTTTGTAGAACATGAATGTATGAACTACAAATATGTGAACAGGGAAGATGATACCGGAGCGGAAGGACTCAGAAAAGCAAAACTTTCATACCGTCCTGTCTTTATGGTGGAAAAGGGCGATGTGACAGAAAAAGATGTTTGAAAGACAAAAAAGACTTGCAGTGAGAAAGGAGCAATAAAATGATAGCGGATAAGATGAAAAATATGGTGGCCAACAGTTCGGCTATCCGTGCAATGTTTGAGGAAGGTAACCGTCTGGCAGGGATTTATGGAGCTGAGAATGTGTTTGATTTCAGTCTTGGTAATCCGAATGTGCCGGCACCGGAGGCTGTAAAGAATGCGATCATCGAGATTGTAAATGACACAGATCCGGTTGCACTTCACGGATATACCAACAGCAACTGCGGATATGCGGAAGTAAGAGCAGCAGTAGCAAAATCTCTGAATGAACGTTTTGATACGCACTTTGAGGGAAAGAATATTGTTATGACAGTCGGTGCCGCAGGAGGTCTGAATGTTATCCTGAAAGCGATCATCAATCCGGGAGATGAAGTAATTGCATTTGCACCATATTTTGGAGAATATCGTTCTTATACAAATAATTACGATGGTGTGCTGGTCGAAATTTCACCGAATACTGTAGATTTTCAGCCGAAACTGGATGAATTCGAGCAGAAGATCACGCCTAAGACAAAAGCAGTCATCGTTAACAATCCGAATAATCCTACAGGTGTGGTGTACTCCGAAGAGACGATTAAGAAGCTTGCTGCCATCATGGAGGCAAAACAGAAAGAATTCGGAACGGATATTGTCCTGATCTCAGATGAACCATATCGTGAACTTGCTTATGACGGAGTAGAAGTTCCTTATCTCACAAAATATTATGATAATACAGTTGTAGGATATTCTTACAGTAAATCGCTGTCTCTTCCGGGAGAACGTATCGGATACCTGGTGATTCCGGATGAGATGAAAGACAGTGAAGAAGTACTTTCCGCAGCAAATGTGGCGACACGTATCCTTGGATTTGTTAATGCACCGACACTGCAGCAGAAAGTAGTAGAAAAATGTCTGAATGAAAAGACAGACCTTTCTTTCTATGACCGCAACAGAGAAGACCTTTACAACGGCCTGAAAGAATGTGGATTCGAGTGTATCAAACCACAGGGTGCATTCTATCTCTTTGTAAAATCACCGGTTCCGAATGAGAAGGAGTTCTGTGAAGCCGCTAAGAAATATAATATTCTGATCGTACCGGGAAGCTCCTTTGCGTGTCCTGGATATGTAAGACTTGCATACTGCGTATCTCACGAGACGATCATCAATTCACTTCCAAAATTCAAAGAACTGGCGAAAGAATATTTCTAGGAGAGCAGCATGAAAGCATTTGAAAAGAACATTCGAAAAGTAGAACCTTATGTGCCAGGCGAACAGCCGCAACGCAAAGTAATCAAGTTAAATACCAATGAGAACCCATACGCGCCGGCACCTGGCGTGACAAAAGCGCTGGAGGAGATGGATACAGACCGTCTGCGTCTGTATCCGGATCCGACGGCAGCACCGCTTGTGAATGCACTGGCTGATTTTTATCATGTAAATCCGGATCAGGTATTTGTAGGAGTTGGATCGGATGATGTATTATCCATGTGTTTCCTGACATTTTTTAACTCGGAGAAACCAGTCTTTTTCCCGGATATTACCTATTCCTTCTATAAGGTATGGGCGGATCTGTACCGCATTCCGTATGAATGCCAGAAGTTAGATGAGAACTTTAAGATCGTAAAAGAAGATTACTACAAGGAAAATGGTGGTGTGATCTTCCCGAATCCGAATGCACCGACAGGGCTTTATGAAGATCTGGCTGACGTAGAAGATATTATCGCACATAATCAGGATGTGATCGTAATTGTAGATGAGGCATATGTTGATTTTGCTGGACGTTCTGCGCTGGAACTGATTGACAAATATGAGAATCTGATCATTGTACAGACATTTTCAAAAGCAAGATCAATGGCAGGAATGCGTATCGGTTATGCAATCAGTAATCCGACTCTGATCAAATACCTGAATGATGCAAAATATTCTTTCAACTCTTATACTATGAACCAGACATCACTGGTATGCGGTGTGGAAGCGGTAAAGGATCAGGCATATTTTGAAGCGTGTGTGAATAAGATTATCGAGACACGTGAATGGGCAAAAGAAGAATTAAAGAATCTTGGATTCCGCTGCCTGGATTCCAAATCGAACTTTATCTTTGCCATGCATCCGGATTATGATGCAAAAGAATTATTTGAAGCACTAAAAGAGAATGATATCTATGTGCGCTTCTGGGGCAGTGAGAGAATCGAACAGTATATGCGTATCACTGTAGGAACCAGAGAAGAGATGGAAGCAATGTTTGCGTTCCTGAAAAAATATATGAATAAATAAGAGGAGTTTCTTATGACCAATACATTAATACATGGAATTATTGATGCGTTAAGCGGAAGTGTAAGTAAAGAGGTAATTGTATTTCTGATTTCCATGATTCCAATCCTGGAACTTCGTGGTGCACTTCTGGTTGCGGGACCGATCCTCGGAGTGAAAGTGTCTACTGCGATACCGTTGTGTATTATCGGAAATATAATTCCGGTTCCTTTCATTTTACTTCTGATCACACCGGTGTTTAAATGGATGAAAGGGACGAAGACATTCAAACCGCTGGTAGATAAACTGGAGAATAAAGCGATGAGTAAGAAAGATCAGATCGAGAAATATGAATTCTGGGGTCTGGTATTATTCGTAGGAATTCCGCTTCCGGGAACCGGAGCATGGACGGGCTCACTGATTGCAGCGCTTTTGGGAATGAAGTTTAAGAAAGCATTTCCGGCTGTTGTCATCGGCATCTGCATGGCAACTGTGATTATGTGGTTTATATCGTATGTACTTCTCGGAGGCATACATTTGTTAGGATAAAAATAAAAGAAGAAAGTCACATAAAAAGTTTTGGCGGAAACTTTTTATGTGACTTTCTTACAAAACGCTATCAAGAGAGGGTTCGTGGGAGGGGAGTACCATCCAAACACGAACATTTGTGAAATCATTGTTTCACAATATAAAATAATACGTCAGGTTGTTGTATTATTTGTTATTATTTTATCAATCATTACCAAATTCGTAAATAGGCAAAAATGACAAAAAAATAACAAAGACTTATGCGAAAATTAGTGATAATGCACTTTCAATACGGACAGGTTTTAAAATGACAAATTATATGGTAAAATAAATAATAATATAAAGATTAAGATAAGGAGTAGTGTATATGGAAAAGAAATATGACGTGACAGCACTCGGAGAGCTGTTAATCGATTTTGCGGTAAACGGGGAAAGTGAGCAGGGAAATCAGTTATTTGAAGCATGTCCGGGTGGAGCACCATGTAATGTACTTGCAATGTTGAATAAACTGGGAAGAAAAACAGCCTTTATCGGAAAAGTAGGTGATGATCAGTTCGGTAAATTATTGAAGGATACGATTACGAATACAGGAATAGAAGCAAAGGGACTTGTAATGGATCAGGATATCCACACAACACTTGCTTTTGTACATACTTTCCCGGATGGTGACAGAGAATTTTCTTTTTATCGCAAACCGGGAGCAGATATGATGTTAAAGGAAGAGGAAGTAGATTATGATCTGATTCGTCAGTCAAAGGTATTCCATTTCGGAACACTTTCTATGACAGATGAACCGGTAAAAACTGCAACAAAGAGGGCACTCTCCGTTGCAAAAGAAGCCGGATGTATGATCACGTTTGATCCGAATTTACGTCCGCCGCTCTGGAAGACGCTGGATGAGGCGAAGGAGCAGATGGAGTACGGATTTGAAAATTGTGATGTACTGAAGATTTCGGATAATGAGATTCAGTTCGTATCCGGAGAAGAAGATTATGATAAAGGAATTAAGTATCTTCAGGAAAAATATCAGATACCGCTTATTTTCCTGACTATGGGAAAAGAAGGAAGCAGAGCTTATTATAAAAATCTTCGTGTAGAACAGCCGGGATTTACCGTGAAAGCAATCGAGACAACAGGAGCAGGTGACACGTTCTGCGGATGCTCTATCAATGGTGTGTTGAAGTATGGTCTGGATAATCTGGACGAAGAAAAATTAAAAGAGATTCTGACATATGCAAATGCGGGTGCAGCACTGATCACGATGAAAAAAGGTGCGATCCGCTCGATGCCGGAACCGCAAAATATCAAGGAACTGATCGGGGAATAAAAAAATTATGGGAGTACGCAGAATGCTGGCTGTATGGGCGGCAAAGATAAGTGAAAAAGCAAGTGTACACATCTTTCACCGCCAGGGTGTGACCTGGGCGGGGAAAATTGCATTAAAGATTGATCCAAGTATCCTGCACGATCTTGCAGGTCAGGTTAGAAAAGATATTTTTATTGTATGCGGAACCAATGGAAAGACGACGACCAACAATATGCTTTGTGCTGCGATTGAAAAAGAAGGTTATAAAGTAATCTGTAATCATACCGGATCGAACATGTTGAATGGAGTTGTGGCAGCATTTGTATTGGGCGCAGGTTTCAGTGGTAATCTGGATGCAGATTATGCCTGTATTGAGATTGATGAGGCATCAACTAGAAGGGTATTTCCACATTTTAAGCCGGATTACATGGTGTTGACAAATCTGTTCCGTGATCAGCTTGACCGCTATGGTGAGATTGATATTACAATGAACATCTTAAAAGAAGTGATGCAGAGTGCACCAAAGATGAAGGTGATCGTGAACGGAGATGATGCATTGTCCGCATACCTTGCAATGGAAAGCGGTAATCCGTATGTGACTTACGGTATCAGCGAAAGGGTAGTGAATGATAAAGATTCGCATGAGATCAGAGAGGGACGTTTCTGTAAAAAATGCGGGGCTCCGTTGAAGTATAATTTCTATCATTACAGCCAGCTTGGAGATTATGCATGTACGGGCTGTGAGTTTAAGCGGCCGGCAATTGTATATGATGCATCGGATGTAGCGGTCAGTGATCATCTTGCATTTACAGTTGAGGAAAGACATCTGGAAGCCAATTATAAAGGCTTCTACAATGTATATAATATTCTGGCAGCATATGCAGCAGGAAGAACCGGAGGACTTGGACTGGAACATTTCCAGGACATGCTTGCAGAATTTAATCCGGAGAATGGCCGCATGGAACAATTTGATGTACAGGGCACAAAGATTGTGCTGAATCTTGCAAAGAATCCGGCGGGATTTAATCAGAATATTTCTGCGGTAATGCAGGATGAATCCATGAAAGATGTAATCATTGTGATCAATGACAATGCACAGGACGGAACGGATATTTCATGGCTCTGGGATGTGGATTTTGACAGATTCAAGGGAGCAAATATCAATTCCATTACAGTAAGCGGTATCCGTTGTCAGGATATGAGATTACGTATGAAATACGTAGATATTACGTCCATGCTGGAAGCAGATGTGGAGAAGGCAATCCGTGAAAGAGTAGAAAATGGATGTGGTAACCTGTATGTACTGGTAAACTATACAGCTCTGTTCAGTACCCGGAATGTATTGAAAAAGATGGAAGGAGAAGGATAATGGAGACTAAGGATATGAAACTTACAATCGGTCATCTGTATCCGGATCTTTTGAATCTGTACGGAGACAGAGGGAATATTGCATGTTTGACGAAACGCTGTATCTGGCGGGGGATAGAAGCAGAGACAATAGAATTCAACACCGGAGACAAGATCGATTTTTCAAAACTGGATATCGTTTTGCTGGGAGGCGGTTCCGACAGGGAACAGGCAATCGTGTGTAAAAGTCTTCTGGAGATCCAAAGTGAATTCAAAGATTATGTAGAAGACGGCGGTGTGGTCATCGCAGTGTGTGGCGGTTATCAGCTTCTTGGGAAGTACTATAAAACAGATGCCGGAATGATCGAGGGTCTGAATCTGGTGGATATCTATACGGAGCAGGAAGAAGGACGTCTGATCGATAATATCGTTCTGGACAGTGAACTTGTAGACATGCCGGTAGTAGGATTTGAAAACCATGGCGGAAGAACTTATCTGAATGGAAATAAACCGTTCGGAAAGGTTCTGTACGGAGCCGGAAATGATGGTAAAAGCGGTTATGAAGGTGTTGTGTATAAGAATGTGATTGGAACCTATCTGCATGGTCCGCTGCTTCCGAAGAATCCACAGGTCAGTGATTATCTGATCAGAAAAGCGCTGGAAAGAAAGTATGGCGGAGAAGTGATTCTTACTCCACTGGATGACAGTCAGGAAAAAGAAGCAAATGATTATATTTATCACCGCTTTGTAAAGGAATAAGAACTGTCCGGCAAAAATCGTCAGTTTTTCAAAGGAAAGCTGACGATTTTTGCTTTTTGCGGTATTGTGTGGATAAAAAGAAAAGGAGACAGTAAAAATGCGTGTGGAACGTTTTAAAATGGAAAGAGAAGGTCTGGTGACAGAAGGACAGGAAGTAGAGATCAGTGAACGAAGTGCCGTTACCGGCCAATATACATATCTGGTCGAACCATCCATCGCTATGTCAGGAATCTACCGTACCAGACAGCGGATCAGAGCAAGAAAAGGAAAGATCAAGAAGATTGAACAGACGGACAGGGGATTTTATCTGCTTGTGGAGATTGACGAGTAAAGGGAAGAAGAAACAAAAGACCTGTCGTTGACACGGAAGAAAAAAGCACATATAATCTATAATAGCGGGAATAATAAAAGACACAATAAAAAGAAGGGAAACGGATAGATGATAGAAAACAATGATGAGGCAAAAAGAAGTAAGATATGGACAGTCGTTACGTCTGTTACATCTGTCCTGATTATAATCGTAGCAATATTTCTTCTGATGAAGATGTTTACGGGGAATCCGTTAGAAGGTTCCTGGACGGATGAGGACGGTAATATGAATCTGAAGATCAGTCGTGATGGTCAGATGACGGTAACAATTCCGGCATCGGGAGAAGGAAAAGATATAGAAGTTCCGATGACATATACGATGAACAAAGAATCTAAGACGATTTCTATACAGCAGGACGATGCACAGATTCAGAAAATTGCAGAAAAGTCGGATGGACAGTATACAACAGAGACTTTGAAAAATGCAGTACAATCCATAGGAACGACATTTGAATATAGTATTGATGACGGAACGCTGACATTGACAGAGCGTGAATATGGAGAACAGATGATGTTCAATAAGAATTAAAAATGACAGCCCCTCTATATGTATGGTATAGAGGGGCATTTGTTGCTATAGGGACAAATGCGCATATGTAAGAAGAAAGACAAAAAAGAAGTTTATATATCATAAAAACGGAGGGAAAAGGATGGAAGACTACAGAAATAAAACGAAAAAAGTACAAATCGGTAATGTGTGTATCGGCGGCGGGGAGCGGATTGCGATCCAGTCTATGACGAATACGAAAACGGAAGACGTGGAAGCCTGTGTGGCGCAGATCTTAAAGCTTGAGAAAGCGGGATGCGATATTATCCGGGTTGCGGTTCCAACAATGGAGGCAGCAGAGAGTATCCGCAAGATCAAAGAACAGATACATATTCCGCTGGTGGCAGATATTCACTTTGATTATCGCCTTGCAATTGCCGCAATTGAGAACGGGGCAGATAAGATCCGTATCAATCCTGGGAATATCGGGGATGAAAAAAGAGTCCGTGCAGTGGTAGAAAAAGCAAAAGAATATAATATTCCGATCCGTGTCGGAGTGAACAGCGGTTCACTGGAGAAGCATCTGGTAGAAAAATATCATGGAGTAACAGCAGAAGGCCTGGTAGAAAGTGCACTGGACAAAGTACATATGATCGAAGAAATGGGATATGACAATCTGGTGGTCAGTATCAAATCATCGGACGTTATGATGTGTGTAAAAGCACATGAACTTCTGGCACCGGTATGTCCGTATCCGTTACATGTCGGCATTACAGAATCAGGAACGCTGCTTGCAGGGAATATCAAATCTTCCATCGGACTGGGACTGATCTTAAGCCAGGGGATCGGTGATACGATCCGTGTATCGCTGACCGGAGATCCGGTAGAAGAGATCAAATCCGCAAAACTGATCTTAAAGACGCTGGGGCTTCGGAAAGGCGGAATCGAAGTGGTATCCTGCCCAACCTGCGGAAGAACCAAGATCGATCTGATCGGACTTGCAAATAAAGTCGAAGAAATGGTGGCCGATATTCCGCTGGATATCAAGGTGGCCGTTATGGGCTGCGTGGTCAACGGACCGGGAGAAGCAAAGGAAGCAGATATCGGAATTGCCGGCGGAATCGGAGAAGGTCTTCTGATCAAGAAAGGTGAGGTCGTGAAGAAAGTAAAAGAAGACGAATTATTGGAGACATTGAGACAGGAGTTGTTACACTGGAATGAGTAAGCCGTTTTTTGAGGTATTTCCGACATTAAAAGTAAAAGATGATATTCAGATGATGTTTCAGGGCGTAGAGGTGACGAAAGTTTCCACAAATTCTACGAGAGACTTTATCCGTGTCAGCATTTACAGCAGACATCTGATCCAGAAAAAGGATATATATGAAGTGGAGCGTATGTTGAAGCAGCAGTTATTTGCCAGAAGCCATATCCAGGTGACAGTGCGGGAGCAGTATGACCTATCGGAACAGTATACACCGGAGAATCTGATGAATGAATACTACGACAGTTTTCTGATGGAACTGGATCAGAAGAGCGTTGTAGAGCGGAACATGCTCCAGAACGCCAGTTATGAATTTGAAAATGGTAATATTCTCTGTCTGACGCTGACGGATACGATTGTTGCACAAGGAAAAAAGGACTCCCTGTCGGAGTATCTGACGGGTGTATTTGCAGAGCGTTTTCAACGGCCGGTGGAGATACGGGTTCTGTATGAAAAGGCAAAAGACAGTAAGTTGAAATATAACGAAGCCAAATTAGAACAGGAAGTAGAGGCAATTCGTGAACAGTCTGAGGCTGTCAAGGCAAAGAAAGCACAGGAACAGAAAGAAGAGAAAAAAGAGGAAAAAAGTGCGTCAAAAAGCACTTCCGGTGGAGAAAACAGTAATAAAATCAGCGCTAAGAGTTCCAAATCATTTGGAAAAGGCAGCTATTCGTTTGTACGTAAGGCTACGGATGATCCGAATCTGATTTACGGACGAGACTTTGACGATGAGGCGATCGAACTGCAGAATGTGTTAGGCGAGATGGGTGAGATCACAATCCGTGGAAAAGTCATCAGTATGGAGACCAGAGAGATCCGTAATGAGAAGACGATCATTATGTTTGCAGTTACAGATTTTACGGATTCTATTATGGTGAAAATGTTTGTGCGGAACGATCAGCTTGCGGATATTTTGGGAGATATTAAGACAGGTGCATTTTTGAAGTTAAAAGGAGTAACAACGGTAGACCGTTTTGATTCGGAACTGAATATCCAGTCGGTAGTCGGAATCAAGAAGATCAGTGATTTTACAGAGTCAAGAGTGGATACTGCACCAGAGAAACGAGTGGAACTTCACTGCCATACCAAGATGAGCGATATGGATGCGGTAACAGACGTCACAACGCTTCTAAAGCAGGCGCATGACTGGGGACATCCGGCGATGGCGGTCACGGATCATGGTGTAGTTCAGGCATTCACGGATGCAAATCATTATATTGAGTCACTGGGTAAGGACGATCCGTTCAAAGTTATCTATGGTGTGGAAGGATATCTGGTAGATGATCTGACTGATGTAGCGGTAAATGAAAAAGGGCAGTCGCTGGATGACATGTATGTAGTCTTCGATCTGGAGACAACCGGATTCAGTCCAATCAAGGATAGGATCATCGAGATCGGTGCGGTAAAGGTAGAACATGGCGTGATTACAGACAAATTCAGTACATTTGTCAATCCGAAAGTACCGATCCCGTTCCAGATCACACAGCTTACCAGCATTACCGACCAGATGGTTATGGGGGCGCCGGATATTGAGACGGTTCTTCCACAATTTCTGGAGTTCATAGGAGATGCGGCACTGGTCGCACACAATGCCTCTTTTGATGTAAGTTTTATTGAACAAAACTGCAGATATCAGGATATCCAGCCGGATTTCACATCGGTGGATACGGTGTCGATGGCGCGTATCCTTCTGCCGACGTTGTCAAAGTATAAGCTGAATGTGGTGGCAAATGCACTCCATATTTCACTGGAGAACCACCACCGGGCGGTCGATGACGCCGGGGCAACTGCGGAGATATTTGTAAAATTTGTGGAAATGTTAAAGGACAGAGGCATTTATGATCTGGCGAAGCTAAACCAGTTTGGAGAGAACAATGCTGATGCTGTCCGGAAACTTCCGTCATACCATGTGATCATTCTGGCACTGAATGAAGTGGGACGTGTGAATCTGTATACCCTGATCTCAATGTCCCATCTGAAATACTATGCAAGAAGACCAAGAATTCCAAAGAGCGAACTGTCGAAATACAGAGAAGGACTTCTGGTGGGAAGTGCCTGTGAGGCGGGAGAACTTTATCAGGCGATTCTGAATGAAAAGTCGGAAGAACGAATCGCAAAGATCGTAAACTTCTATGATTATCTGGAGATCCAGCCGCTTGGCAATAACCAGTTCATGATCGAGAGCCCGAAGATTACGAAGGTACAGAACGAGGAAGACTTAAAAGAGATCAACCGGAAGATCGTGGCACTTGGCGAACGGTTCAATAAGCCGGTTGTCGGAACATGTGATGTACATTTCATGAATCCGGAGGATGAGGTATACAGAAGGATCATCATGGCAGGGAAGGGATTCGGTGATGCGGACAGTCAGCCGCCACTGTATCTTAGGACGACTGATGAGATGCTGGAGGAATTCGAATATCTGGGATCCGCAAAGGCAAGAGAGATTGTCATTGAGAACCCGGTGAAGATCGCCGGAATGGTGGAGAAGATCACACCGGTGCGTCCGGACAAGTGTCCGCCGGTCATCCCGGATTCGGATAAGATGCTGCGTGACATCTGTTATAACAAGGCGCATTCAATGTACGGGGAAGATTTGCCGGAGATTGTTACCGAGCGTCTGGAACGAGAATTGAATTCTATCATATCAAATGGATTTGCCGTTATGTACATTATTGCACAGAAACTGGTATGGAAGTCGGTGGAGGACGGATATCTGGTAGGATCCCGTGGTTCCGTAGGATCTTCCTTCGTGGCGACCATGGCTGGGATTACAGAGGTTAACCCGTTAAGTCCTCATTATTATTGTAAAAAATGTCACTACAGCGACTTTGAGTCAGAAGAAGTCAGAAAGTTTGCCGGAGGCTGCGGATGGGATATGCCAGACCGGATCTGTCCGGTGTGTGGAGAAAAGCTTACAAAAGACGGTTTCGACATCCCGTTTGAGACATTCCTTGGATTTAAGGGAAATAAAGAACCGGATATCGACTTGAACTTCTCGGGAGATTATCAGAGTAATGCACACAAATATACGGAAGTCATCTTCGGCGCAGGTCAGACGTTTCGTGCCGGAACGGTTGGTACACTGGCGGATAAGACAGCGTTTGGGTATGTAAAGAATTATTACGAAGAACACGGACAGGGAAAGAGAAAATGTGAGATTGACCGTATCGTACAGGGCTGTACGGGAATCCGGCGAAGCACCGGACAGCATCCGGGCGGTATCATCGTACTTCCGCTTGGTGAAGAGATCAACTCCTTTACGCCGGTACAGCATCCGGCGAATGATATGACGACCGATATCGTTACCACACATTTCGATTACCATTCGATCGACCACAACCTGTTAAAGCTTGATATTCTCGGACATGATGATCCGACCATGATCAAGACGCTGGAGGAATACATCAGCTCTCCGGCGATGGACAATGAATACAATGAGACGGATAATCGTTTTGATGCAACCAAGATTCCGTTGGATGATCAGGGGGTGATTTCGCTATTCCATGATACATCGGCACTTGGGATCAAACCAGATGATATCGGCGGATGTCCGGTCGGATGTCTGGGAATCCCGGAATTTGGAACAGACTTTGTTATCCAGATGGTCGTGGATACGAAGCCGAATACAATCTCGGATCTGATCCGTATCTCCGGGCTGTCACATGGAACAGACGTATGGCTGAATAATGCCCAGGAACTGATCCGGAGCGGTAAGGCAACGATTTCTACTGCAATCTGTACCCGAGATGATATCATGACGTATCTGATCAACAAGGGAATGGACAGCGAGGAATCCTTTACTATTATGGAACGTGTCCGTAAAGGAACGGTTGCCAAAGGAAAATGTAAGGAATGGCCGGAATTCAAAAAAGACATGGCTGAGCATAATGTACCGGACTGGTATGTCTGGTCGTGTGAGCAGATCAAGTACATGTTCCCGAAGGCGCATGCGGCGGCGTATGTCATGATGGCATACCGTATCGCATATTGTAAGATCAACTATCCGCTTGCATATTACGGGGCATATTTCGGAATCCGTGCAGATGCATTCTCTTATGAGATCATGTGTCAGGGGAAGGAAAAGCTTCAGTACTATATCGATGATTACAATCGTCGTTCTGCGACACTCAGCAAAAAAGAACAGGATACGATGAAAGATATGAAGATCGTTCAGGAGATGTATGCAAGAGGATTCGAATTTGAGCCGCTTGACATCTACAAAGCACAGGCAACGAAGTTCCTGATCGTAAATGGCAAACTGATGCCACCGCTTTCCAGTATTGACGGTATGGGAGAGAAGGCTGCCGAGGCAGTTGCAGAAGCCTCAAAAGATGGGACCTATCTGTCGCTGGATGATTTCAGACAGAGAACAAAAGCAAGTAAGACCGTTATTGACACGATGGTTGATCTTGGAATCCTTGCGGATCTTCCGGCATCGAACCAGCTGTCATTGTTTGATTTTTAGGAGAGAGATAACAGATGGGAAGAATAAAACAGTCACAGATCACATATTGGTGTCACGAGATCATCCGTTCACAGGCAGAAGCAGGCGGATGTTATATCGATGCGACCATGGGAAAGGGGAATGATACCTTGTTCCTGTGTGAGCTTGCCGGAGAAAATGGAAAGGTACTTGCATTTGATATTCAACAGGAAGCACTGGATGCGACGCGAGAATTACTAAGGACACACGGAAAAGAGCAGCAGGCGGAACTGATCCTGGACGGACATGAGCATATGGGCCGGTATGCAATGGAAGAGAGTACAGATGTGATCTGTTTTAATTTCGGATATCTTCCAGGCGGGGATCATAAGCTTGCAACTACATACCAGACCAGCATAGAGGCAATCGGAAAAGGTCTCGGCATACTGAAGCACGGTGGTATGATGAGCCTGTGTATTTATAGTGGCGGAGATACCGGATTCGAAGAAAAAGAGAAGATTCTCGAATACATAAAAGGACTTCCGGGAAGAGAGTATACCGTGATCGTCAATGAATACTATAACCGGAAGAACTGTCCGCCGATGCCGGTATTTATATTTAAAGAGTAATCCGGAAGCAAAAGAAACGAAGACAGAAAAATTTGGAATTTGACAAATCAATGCTTTAACTCATGAAAGTATTATGTTATACTATTACAAGGTGGCGTAAACGGAATGCCGCTTACACGAAAGGATGGAAAAGAAGTATGTCAGAAAAAGTAATTATGCTTGGGAACGAGGCAATCGCCAGAGGTGCATATGAGGCCGGAGTAAAGGTATCGGCAGCATATCCTGGTACGCCTAGTACAGAGATCAGTGAGAACCTGGTCAAATATAAAGATAGTTTATACTGCGAATGGTCACCGAATGAAAAAGTTGCAACAGAAGTAGCGATCGGTGCATCCGTATCAGGAGTACGTGCTATGTCCTGTATGAAGCATGTGGGATTTAACGTGGCAGCGGATCCTACATATACCGTATCTTACATGGGAGTCAACGGAGGACTTGTCATTGTTGTTGCAGATGATCCGGGACTTTACAGCTCTCAGAACGAGCAGGATACAAGAATGGTCGCTCGCGCAGCACAGCTCCCAGTGATCGAACCATCAGACAGTGCAGAAGCAAAAGAATTTATTAAGATCGCATTTGATTTAAGTGAACAGTTTGACCGTCCGTTTGTATACCGTACGACAACAAGACTTGCACATTCACAGGGACTTGTAGAATTAAACGAACGCAAAGAGATCGAAGATAAACCATATGAGAAGAATATCCGCAAGAATGTTATGATGCCGGGAAATGCGAAACTCCGTCACGTAGAGATCGAAAAACGGAATCAGGAACTGGCAGAGGCAGCAAATACACTTCCGATCAACAGAGTTGAGATGAACGATACAAAGATCGGTGTGATCACAAGTGGAATTCCTTATCAGTATGTAAAAGAAGCACTTCCGGAAGCATCTGTGTTAAAACTTGGACTGGTGAATCCACTTCCGAGAAAGCTGATCGAGGACTTTGCTTCGAAAGTAGATACATTATACGTTGTAGAAGAACTGGATCCTGTCATTGAGACACAGGTGAAATCTTGGGGGATCAAGGCAATTGGTAAAGAAATCTTTACGGTACAGGGAGAGTACAGTGCGAATATGATCCGTCAGGCAATCCTGAAAGAGGAACTGGACATCAGCAAACCTGCAGAGGCACCGGGAAGACCACCGATCTTATGTCCGGGATGTCCACACAGAGGTGTGTACTATGTGCTGAATAAGTTAAAGATACATGCAGCAGGTGATATTGGATGTTATACACTGGGAGCAGTTGCACCACTTAGTGTCGTGGATACAACAATCTGTATGGGAGCCAGTATCTCAAGTCTTCATGGTATGGAAAAAGCCAAAGGAAAAGAATATATCAAGAACTGGGTCGCTGTGATCGGGGATTCTACATTCTTACATACCGGTGTCAATTCGCTTATGAATATGATGTATAACAAAGCAACGGGAACAGTTATTATTTTAGATAACTCTACAACGGGTATGACCGGTCATCAGGATCATGCGGCAACCGGAAAGACACTTCAGGGAGATCCGACATACGCAATCGATATTCCTGCTTTGTGCCGCGCGATCGGAGTGAAGAATGTTGTGGAAGTCAATGCAAGAGATATCCAGGCAGTAGAGAAAGCGGTGAAAGAAGAAATCGCAAAAGATGAAGTATCTGTGATTATCACAAAGACACCTTGCGTTCTTTTGGATAAGTCGAAGAAACCGTTATATCAGACACACACAGACAAATGTAAAAAATGTGGTATGTGTATGAAACCGGGATGTCCGGCTATGACAAAGAATGCAGACGGTACCATTTCTATCGATGATACAATGTGTACAGGTTGCGGACTTTGTGCAAGCCTGTGTAAATTTGACGCAATTGAGTTAGTAAAGGAAGGTGACAGATAATGGCAGCAAAGAATATTATGATCGTCGGAGTCGGCGGACAGGGAACACTGCTTACAAGCAGAATCTTAGGAGGCCTTGCCATTGCCGGCGGCTATGATGTAAAGCTTTCCGAAGTACATGGAATGGCTCAGCGTGGCGGAAGTGTTGTAACATTTGTAAGATATGGGGATAAAGTGGCAGAACCGATCGTAGAACAGGGGCAGGCGGATGTGATCATCGCATTCGAACGTCTGGAAGCACTCAGATATGCACATTTTCTGAAAAAGGATGGTGCACTGATCATCAATGACTGGAGAATCGATCCGATGCCGGTTGTGATCGGGGCAGCACAGTATCCGGAAAATATTATTGAGACACTCGGAGAAGAACACAGAGTCTATACAGTAAATGCAACAGAAGAAGCAAAGAAAATCGGTAATCCAAGAGTGTTCAACCTGATCGTGCTTGGTGTAGCGGCTCAGCATATGGATTTTACAAAAGAACAGTGGTACGAAGTGATTGAAAAGACAGTTCCTCCGAAAACCATTGAGATTAATAAAAAAGCATTTGACGTTGGCTATCATTTATAAGGAGGTACGGAACAGGTTATGGCAAGAGTAGCACTGAAAGATTGGAAAGAACAGATCAGAGATCCGAAGATTGAGTGTATGAGCAGAGATGAGATGACTGCACTGCAGAGCGATCGTCTGGTAAAACAGGTGAAAAATGTATACGAAAATGTAGAATTTTATCGTAAGAAAATGGATGAAATAGGAGTAGAACCAGGGGATATCAAAGGGATTGAGGATATTGGTAAGCTTCCGTTTACGACGAAAGAGGACTTAAGAGCAAATTATCCGTTTGGCCTTCTGGCTGTTCCAAAAGATAAGATTGTCAGGGTTCAGGGAACATCGGGAACAACCGGAAAACTTACTCTTGCTTCTTATACACAGAAAGACATAGATGTATGGAGCGAGTGTGTGGCCAGAGGTCTTACGATGGCAGGACTTACAGCAGAAGACCGCATTCATATCTGTTATGGATATGGATTGTTCACAGGAGGCATGGGGCTGGATTTCGGAGCAAGAAAGCTTGGAGCAATGGCTATCCCGATGTCAGCAGGTAATACGAAGAGACAGCTGATGTGTATGGAAGACTTTGGCGCAACTGCATTTGCATGTACACCATCTTATGCGCTGTATCTTGCAGAGGCCGCCAATGAGGCTGGAATCGTAGACAAACTCCAGTTGAAGGTTGGAATCAACGGGGCAGAGCCATGGACAGAAGAGATGCGTCTGAAGATCGAAGAACTCCTGGATGTAAACTGCTTTGATATCTATGGCCTGTGCGAGGTTACAGGACCAGGTGTAGCTTTAGAGTGTATCCATCATAATGGTATGCATGTATATGAAGACTATTTCTATCCGGAAGTATTGAACCCGGCTGATAACAGCCATTGCGCAGACGGAGAGATCGGAGAACTGGTATTTACAACACTTGCCAAAGAAGGTATGCCGTTACTTCGTTACAGAACCAAAGACCTTACAAGTATTGATCATTCTACCTGTGAATGTGGACGAACACTCCCGAGAATCTCAAAATTCAAAGGACGTACCGATGATATGAAGGTTATCCGCGGAGTCAATGTATTCCCGACACAGGTTGAGACTGCACTGCTTTCTGTCGGTGGAGGAGTTGCACCGCATTATCTGATGATTGTTGACCGTGAGAATAATCTGGATGTGCTGACTGTTATGGTAGAAGTGGATGAAAAATATTTCTCAGATGAGATCCGTAAACTGGATGAGTTAAAGAATAAAGTTGCGGCAGTCTTAAAACAGGCACTCGGTGTTGCAGTAAGAGTGAAACTCGTAGAGCCAAAGACCATCGAAAGAAGTGAGGGTAAGGCAAAACGTGTCATTGATAACAGAGGTTTATAAACAGGAGGAAATAACATGGGCGTAAGTAATACCGTACAACAGTTATCGGTTTTTTTGGAAAACAGAGAAGGACGTCTGGAAGAAGTATTAGATGTACTCGCAAAAAGCAATGTGAATATCGTAGCACTGAGTCTTGCAGATACATCTGATTATGGAATGCTGCGTATGATCGTATCAGATCCGCATAAGGGACGCATGGCATTAAAGGAAGTTGGGATTACTTCGATGCTGACAGATGTAGTAGCACTTCGTGTACCACATGCAACCGGTTCATTGAGCAAAGCAATGCATCAGATCGTGGACGGTGAAGTAAACATTGAATATATGTACGCTTTTGCAAATGGAGATGATGCGGCAGCAGTATTAAAGAGTGATGATCCGGCAAGAGTAATCGATATTCTGAAAGGAAGCGGCTTTGATGTGTACAGTGCAGATGAAGCGTATCGTGCAAACCAATAGACATGAAAGAGGAACAGTATGGGTGTAGATAAGAGTGATGTTTTAAAGAAAATGAGGGAAGCAGAAGCCATCTATGTATTGATGTCTGATTGTACCAGAATGCCTTTCGTAGTGTGCGATCCGGAGACTTATGATGATCAGGTGCTGATTTTCTTCTCAGAAGAAGAAGCCATGAAGGGCGGACAGGAATTCCTGAAAGAGGGAAATCCTCTGAAGATATTTAATATTGAAAATAAATACATGCTTCCATTTTACAGCAGTTTATTCCCGGCCGGAGTGAATGGGATGTGGGTAGGAAAAGATACAGAAGAAGAAATCAAGCTTCAACTCACAGAACTGGTCAGAAGACCGGAGCAGAAACCGGGAGAGGAACCGATCGAGAATCCGAGTTTCCAGATTACAGCTATGTACTTCATGCAGAAAGCACGTAAGCAGAAAGAAATGAAGATTACAGAAGATATGAAGGATCTTCAGGAAGAATTGATGGCGCACTATCAGGATGCAACTTTCATTACTGCGGTCACGGAAGAGAAGAAAATGCCGGTGTTGAATAAGAATGACGGACAGGTATTATTGCCATTATTTACCGATGTTCAGGAGTTTCTGAAGTTCCAGAACAACCATTCGGATACAAGATATTCTATGGGAGTGCTGGAAGCGGTAAAAGTTCCGGAAGCAATGGGTGATGAAATGACAGGTGTAGTGGTGAATCCATTTGGTGTGGATCTGCAACTGAATATTGCAAGACCACAGAATCAGAATTAGTACTTACAGGTACGAAAAAGCCGGATAACATTTGTTATCCGGCTTTTTTTCGTAATCTCTCGCATTAAGTCATGTATTTCTTTTAAATATTCAAATCTGAAATAGCTATATTTTAATATATAAAAAGTACATCAAAAACTTAGATTCGTTATGATTAGAGCGGTGTTACATTAACAGCCTGTGGTCCTTTGGCGCCGTCTGTAACTTCGTATTCCACTTCCTGACCTTCTTCAAGCGTCTTGAATCCATCCATGTTCAGTCCTGAATAATGAACAAATACATCATGACCTTCAGCGTCAGAAATGAAACCGTAACCTTTTTGGTTGTTAAACCATTTTACAGTACCTTTCATGATCATACCTCCATAAAATATTATTAAATCGCATATTTATATAGGAAAACTATAAAATACACTATTGTCAGATTAGCATATATTGATAAATACGTCAATGGATATATGAAATGTTTTTGTGTTTTTGTACAAAAAATCAATCTACTTGACGAATGAACGTCAAACGTGTAAAGTAATATTGTTCAAACTAACAAAGGATTAAAAGGTTGGAAAAACTATGATTACATTGACAGGAAAAAAGATATCGGAAGGAATTGCGATCGGAAGACTTTCCTTTTATAAGCGTGATACAAAAGAAATCCGCAGGATCTATGTCAAAGATGTAGAAAAAGAAGTGATGCGTTTTCAAAAAGCCAGACAGAAGGCATTGCAGGAATTACGCGATCTGTATGATCTGGCAGCGAAGGATGTCGGAGAAGCGAATGCGGCAATCTTTGAGATGCAGCAGATGATCCTGGAAGACCAGGAGATCATCCGTCAGATTACACGTATTATTGTTGAGCATAAGCTGAATGCAGAATATGCGGTAAAAAATGCGGTTGAAAATATTTTGGCAAGCGCTTCAAAGAGTAATAAGAATTATGTGCAGGGGCATGAGGCAGATGTAAAGGATGTATCGACAAGAGTACTCCGGATTCTTGCAAGGACATGGAAAGATAAGATGCTGACGGATGAGCCGTTTATTCTTGCTGCGGGAGAACTTTATCCAAGTGAGACTGTAAAGTTTGATAAGAGCAAAATTCTTGGATTTGTGACCAGATATGGAACTATCAATTCCCATACGGCTGTGCTTGCAAGAACCAAAGGAATACCATCGGTGATCGGACTGGGAGAATCCCTGAAAAAAGAATACGAAGGCAAGACGATCATCATCGACGGTTTTGAGGGAAAAGTATATATTGAGCCGGATTATACGACGATTTCCAAGATGAAGCAGAAGCAGGATGAGAATCATACCCAGGTACAGAATCTGGAACGTCTGAAGGGAAAAGAGAATATTACACAGAGTGGACAGAAGATTGACGTCTGTGCAAATATCGGAACCAGGGAAGATATAGAAAATGTACTGAGAAGTGATGCCGGAGGAATCGGATTATTCCGCAGCGAATTCCTGTATATCGAAAATGGGACAAAGCTGCCGACAGAAGAACAGCAGTTCCAGGTATACCGTCTGGCAGCAGAGGCAATGGGCACCAAAAAGGTCGTAATCCGTACCGCAGATCTGGGAGGCGAAAAGCAGGCAGAATGTCTAGAACTCGGAGAAGATAGAAATCCGGAGATCGGCTATAGGGGAATCCGTGTATCGCTGGACAAAGATGAGATATTTAAGACACAGCTTCGTGCAATTTTACGTGCATCCGCATATGGAAATATGTCGGTCATGTTTCCGATGATCACGGATGTGGAAGAAGTAAAACAGGCGAAACTGATTCTGGAAAAGATAAAGAATGAACTGAAAGACGAGAAGATTCCGTTCAATGAAGAGATTAAGATCGGTGTTATGATCGAGACGCCTGCAGCGGTTATGATCAGTGGAGAGCTGGCAAGAGAAGCAGATTTCTTCAGTATCGGAACGAATGACCTGACACAGCTGACACTCGGAATGGACAGAACAAACAGCAGACTGGAGCGCTTTTATAATACACATCATCCGGCGCTTCTTAAGATGATCCGTATTATTGCCAATAATATCCACCTGGAAGGAAAGAAAATCGCATTATGCGGTGATCTGGCGGCTGATCTTAGTCTGACTGAGAAGTTTATCCAGATGGGGATCGATGAGTTGTCTGTAGCACCGAACCAGGTACTTGCTTTGAGAAAAAAAATAAGGGAAATACAGTAAGTTATAGTTAATATCTTGTTGTTGAGAGTATAAGGAGGAAAAGAGTAACATGTTGGAAAAATTATTTAAGCTCCGTGAGAACGGGACGGATGTCAGGACTGAGGTTATGGCAGGTATCACCACGTTCATGACCATGGCGTACATCCTTGCGGTCAATCCGAGTATCCTGTCTGCGACAGGGATGGATTCCGGTGCGATCTTTACATCCACAGCACTGGCGGCAATGATCGGTACGTTTCTGATGGCATTCTTTGCCAATTATCCGTTTGCACTGGCGCCGGGAATGGGATTGAATGCGTACTTTGCATATACCGTTGTTCTCGGAATGGGGTATAAGTGGGAAGTTGCACTGACAGCCGTCTTTGTAGAAGGTATCGTATTTGTCGTACTTTCGCTTACAAATATCCGTGAGGCAATCTTCAATGCAATCCCGAAAAATCTGAAGTCTGCAGTCAGTGTCGGCATCGGATTGTTCATCGCATTTATCGGACTTCAGAATGCAAATATCGTAGTGGGAGGTTCTACGCTTTTGGAGTTATTCTCAATTGATGGGTACAACAGTGCAAAAGGTGTGGAAGCATCCATGAATAACGTGGGAATCACGGTTCTTCTTGCATTGATCGGTGTGGGAATTACAGGAATTCTGGTAATTAAGAATGTAAAGGGAAATATTTTATGGGGAATCCTGCTCACATGGATTTTAGGAATTATCTGCCAGATGGCAGGTATCTATGTGCCGGATCCGGAGATTGGATTCTACAGTCTGCTTCCGGACTTTAGCAGTGGATTTTCAATCCCTAGTATCATGCCGGTATTTGGTAAACTTGATTTTAGCGGAGTATTTTCCCTGAATTTCATCGTCGTTATCTTTGCATTTTTATTTGTTGATATGTTTGATACGATCGGAACATTGATCGGTGTATCTACCAAGGCAGGGATGTTAGATGAAGAAGGACATCTTCCGAATATCAAAGGGGCACTGATGGCTGATGCGGTTGCAACAACCGTCGGAGCAGTTCTTGGAACAACAACGACTACCACGTTCGTGGAAAGTGCATCAGGCGTATCTGAAGGAGGAAGAACCGGGCTGACTTCCGCAACAACAGCCATTTTATTCGGGTTGTCGTTGTTCCTGTCACCAATCTTCCTTGCAATTCCATCGTTTGCAACAGCACCGGCATTGATCGTAGTGGGATTCTATATGTTGACAAATGTGGCGCACATTGATTTTGATGAATTTTCAGAAGCACTGCCATGCTACATCTGTATCCTGGCTATGCCATTTTTCTACAGCATCTCAGAAGGTATCTCTATGGGAGTGATTTCTTACGTGATCCTGAATCTGATGACTGGAAAGGCAAAAGAAAAGAAGATCAGCGCATTAATGTATGTACTTGCGGTATTATTTATATTGAAATATATCTTTCTGTAAAATATAATAGAAAGTGGAGAACGAAAAGAGATCGGTGTTTCCGGTCTCTTTTCTGACTTATAAAAGTATCCGAAAGATACATGAAGGAGAACAAACGTATGAATTTACTTACGATGGAACATATTACAAAGGCTTATACAGACCGTGTTCTTCTGAATGATGTTGCATTCAGTATCAATGAAAATGAGAAGATCGGTGTGATCGGAATCAATGGGATGGGAAAGTCTACGCTGTTAAAAGTGACTGCAGGAATCGAACCATATGATGAAGGGAAGATCAGTATGGGAAAGCAGGTGAAGATCTGCTATCTTCCGCAGACACCGGAATTCGAAGAGGGAACAACAGTTCTTCGCGCAGCAATTGCAGATAATGTAAATGAACTGAACCAGTGGACGATCGAGGCAGATGCAAGATCTATGTTGAATCAGCTGGGGTTTTATGATTATAATGAAAAAGTAGAGCATATGTCCGGCGGACAGAAGAAGAGGATTGCACTGGTCAATGCACTGCTGACACCGGCTGACATACTGATCTTAGATGAGCCGACGAACCACCTGGACAATGCAATGTCAGAGTGGCTGGAGGAATATCTGATCGGCTTTAGAGGGGCAATACTGATGGTTACGCATGACCGTTACTTCCTGGATCGTGTGGCAACAAGAATCGTGGAAGTGGATCAGGGGAAACTATACAGTTATCCGGGAAATTATTCCGAATTTGTTAAATTGAAAGCAGAGCGTCAGGATATGGCACTGGCTACGGAACGGAAGAGGAAGAGCCTTCTCCGCACCGAACTTGAATGGCTGGGAAGAGGTGCAAGAGCCAGAAGCACGAAGCAGAAAGCACATATTGACCGGATCAAAGCGATGCAGGAAATCAAGGATATTCAGGAAGAAAAGAGAGTGGTACTGGATTCCGTAGCATCCCGTATGGGAAATAAGACGATCGAGCTGGAGAATATCAGCAAATCTTATGGTAACAGAAAGCTGATCAGTGATTATAGCTATATATTCCTGAAAAATGACCGCATTGGAATTATCGGTCCGAACGGCTGTGGCAAGACAACACTTCTTAAGATCATCAATGGGATTGTGAGGCCAGACAGTGGAACAATAGAAATCGGGCAGACTATCCGGATTGGATATTTCTCGCAGGAGAACGAATATATGGATGCGTCCATGAAAGTGATCGACTATGTGAAAGAAGTGGGGGAATATGTCACTACATCTGACGGAAAGATCACGGCATCACAGATGCTGGAGCGTTTTTTATTTGACGGAGCCATGCAGTGGTCGAAAATCGAGAAGCTTTCCGGAGGAGAAAAGCGGAGATTGTATCTGATGCGTGTGCTGATGAGTGCACCGAATGTACTGATCCTGGATGAGCCGACGAATGATCTGGATATCCAGACACTGACCATTCTGGAGGATTATCTGGATCACTTTGACGGAATTATCATAACAGTATCTCATGACCGGTATTTCCTTGATCGTATCGTGAACCGTACCTTTTCTTTTGAAGGAGATGGGAAAGTTCGCCAGTTTGAGGGAGGATATTCTGATTATCTGATTCGGAAAGAACTGGAAGGTCTGGATACGGAGATGTCACTGAAAGGACATGCTGCCGCAACAGAAGGACAATTAAAGAAAGGGGAAAGCTCTTCCAAAGATACATGGAAACAGAGAAAACCGAAATTTAAGTTCACATACAAAGAGCAGCGGGAATTTGAGACCATCGACGATGATATTGCAAAGCTTGAAGAAAAGCTGGAGACGCTGGATGCACAGATTGCAGCTAATGCGACTAATTCAGTGAAATTACGGGAACTCATGGATAAAAAAGAAGAGGCAGGGAATGAACTGGATGAAAAGATGGAACGTTGGGTATATCTGAATGATCTGAATGAAAAGATTCAGAATGCAGACATAACAAAAGAATAGACAAGGAGGATATGATATGAGTTGGACAAGAGACAGACTGAAAACAAATGGAAGGATTGCATTTAAAAAGAATTACTGGTCATGTGTCGCTGTAGCCGTGATTATGGGAATTATCACAGGGTTAAGTGGTGTGAATGGAGGAAGAGCCGGAGGCAGTGCTTCGCAGAACAGTTTGTATGGAACAGATGGATTTGGATATCCGTTTGCCGGATTGGTGATTACAATGACAGCAATTATAGTGACTCTCATAATTCTGGCACTGGAGATATTTGTGGGAAGTCTTCTGGAAGTAGGCGGGAAAAGGTTCTTTGTTCTCAATAAGACAGAGAATCCAACAGTCGGAACCATATTTGATGCATTCCGTTCCGGACATTATGTGAATGTTGTGCTGGCGATGTTCCTGAAAAATCTGTTTACATCTTTGTGGACGCTGCTTTTCGTTATTCCGGGAATTGTAAAACATTATGAATATCTGATGATCCCTTACATTCTTGCAGAGAATCCGGGAATGGACAGAAAAGAAGCATTTCAGATCAGTAAGCGTATGATGGACGGGCAGAAGATGGAGACATTTATTCTGGATCTGTCATTTATCGGATGGATATTACTGTCTGCAATTACCTGTGGAATCGTTGGGATATTCTATGTAAATCCGTACAGGGAGGCGACATTTGCAGAATTATATGCATTTAATAAGGCAAAAGCGTATGAAGAAGGATATATCAGATAAGGAAAATCAGAAAGAAAAGTTACAGGTAAAGGAAGTAGTATGGCGATTAATAAATCCATGAGAAGAGTATTGAAAGCTCTGTCTTTTGACGGCATTGAAGTAGAAGCCTCGAGACATCTGGCAAATTTAAAGGCAATCGATCCAATGAAAATCTTTTATAAGACGATTGATTATAAGATTTATAATGGTGATCATCAGATTCCGGTGAGGATATTCCTTCCGGGAGAGAAGATGGAAGATGATCTCCCGGCATTGTTGTTCTTTCACGGAGGCGGATGGGTAACGGAAAGTATTGACAATTATGAGAGAATCTGTGCCCGTCTGGCATCGGCAACAAATCATATTGTTGTATCGGTAGAGTACAGGCTGGCACCGGAATATCCATTTCCGACAGGTTTCTATGACTGTTATATGGCGGCAAAGGCTATGTTTACGAACCGGTTCATTTTGAATACAGATCCGGACAAGATCACTTTGATCGGGGACAGCGCAGGCGGGAATCTGGCAGCAGCTGTTTCACTGATGGCAAGAGATCAGGGAGAATTTCTGCCAAAGAGACAGATTCTGATCTATCCGGCAGTGAATAATGATTACAGTGAGAATTCCCCGTATCTGTCAGTCAGACGCTATGGAACAGAGTATCTTCTGACAGCTGGAAAGATGAGGGATTATATTAATTTTTATGCTTCGGCAGAAGAAGATAAGAGGAGTAAATATCTTGCACCTCTGATGGAAACGGATTACAGTAACCAGCCGGATACATTGATCTTAACAGCAGAATGTGATCCGCTCAGAGATGAAGGGGAAGAGTATGGAAGGCGTCTGAAAGAAGCCGGAAATCAAGTGGAGATTCACCGGATTCAGGATGCACTTCACGGATTTTTTGCACTGGGGGTAAAATATTACCATGTGCAGGAGAGCTTCGCAATTATTAACCGCTTTCTTGACAGCTATGGACAGAAGGAAAGCGAAAAGAATATCAATCCGGCGGATGGTGAATAGCAGCGGGAGAGAGAAGGGGGAAAAGCAGTGTTTGAACAAAAACGTGCTTACTGGAGAAGTCTGGATAATGCAGCAAAGTTATTTTCTGCCGCCAGCAGTCCGAAAGATACCAGAGTATTCCGGTTCTATTGTGAACTGAAGGAGGAAGTGGAAGAAAATGCCCTGCAGGAGGCACTGGATCAGACAATTGAGAAATATCCGGTATTCCTGTCGGTCATGAGAAAAGGCTTGTTCTGGCACTATCTGGAGAAAAGCGAATTAAGACCGATAGTAAGAAAAGAATATAAAGAACCATGCAGCAGTCTGTATGTACGGGATAAAAAGACGCTTCTATTCGAAGTGACCTATTATAAAAAACGTATTAATTTTGAAGTATTTCATGCACTGACTGATGGAACCGGCGCGACGGAATTCTTGCGGGAACTGGTGAAGAATTATCTGCATCTGGTTCATAAGGATGAACTTGAACCGGTTGAATTATCAGATCAGTATCTGACGGTAAAGGATCAGGAGGATGACAGCTTCAGCCGTTATTACGATCCGGATTTTCCAAGAAAGAAAAAGAAGAAGATCAAGGCATTTCAGATTAAAAAGAACGGAAAGGGATACGAAGAACTGCAAGTCAATGAGGCGACTGTGCCGGTAAAAGAACTTTTGGGTATCAGCAGGGAAAAGGGAGTATCTATGTCGGTGCTTTTAACGGCGGCATTCATATGTGCAATTCATGAGGAAATGAGCCGGATACAGGAAAAAAAGCCGGTCATACTGATGGTTCCGGTGAATTTAAGAAAGATATTTCCATCCGATTCGATGCTGAATTTCTTTGGTTATATAGAACCGGGATATCAGTTTGGAGAAGAAAAAGATTCGTTTGAAGATGTACTGGAAGCAGTTAAGATATATTTTCGGGAGAATCTGTCTAAGGAACATATGGCAGGTCGGATGAATGAATTGATCGCAATAGAAAAGCATAAAATTTTAAAGTGGGCACCTCTGGAACTTAAGAACCGGTGTATCCGTGCAGGAGCTAAGATGGCAGAGCAGGAAGTGACGGCTGTGCTTTCTAATATGAGTGTAGTAAAGATGCCGGAAGATTATGCGGACTATATTGAAAAATTCGGAGTGTATACCAGTACGAACCGGACAGAATTATGTATCTGTTCTTTTAAGGATACACTTTCACTCAGTTTTACATCAAGATATGACAGTACAAATATCCAGCGGAATTTTTACCGGATACTGACAGAACTCGGCGTACAGGTTACGGTTACAGAAGCGGATTTTCCGGAGGATGCAAAAGTAAATTACGAAGGGAAGAAAGTGTTGCAGATATTTACATTCTGCTGTATTGCAGCAATTGTGCTCAGTATGATGACCGATATCATCATATCCCCCGGGGTACACTGGTCGGTATATGTAGCGTCCGGCTGTGCAACGATGTGGTTTACGATGGCAGTTGGGTATGTGAAGCGCTTTAACCTGTTGAAGAATGCGGCGTGGCAGCTTCTGATCATGTCCGGCATCTGCGTGTTATGGGATCTGGGAACCGGATGGAGGGGATGGTCGGTAAATATCGGAATCCCGGATATCTGCCTATTGATCCAGATTGTAATGCTGATCATATCCCGAATACGGTCATTATCACCAAGAGAGTATATGATATATTATGTAATGGCGTCGGTATATTCGATGATACTGCCGTTCGTACTGCTCATGACAGGGGTGATCCGCTACAGAACTCCGTCTGTCATCTGTATCGGCTGTAGTTTTCTGCTGATGATTGGACTTATCATGTTCAAAAGAAAAGAATTTAAAGAAGAAATGCATAAAAAATTTCACGTTGGTTGACACTGATATCAAGAGTTATGTTATAATAGCTATATCAAGAGTTTATGTCAGCGCGTTTACAAATTTCATAATACGATACCAGAAAAGTTGGCGTGCAGTTCGATATAACTTCGGATTGTGCGCCCTTTTAGCGTTGTCATACGTCTGCAGAAGTTACCATGAGAGAAGTGTTAAGAACAGGAGGCAGAAATGTTCAGAATAGGAGATTATGTGGCGCATTATAAGGAGGGCGTCTGTGAAGTGGTAAATATTGGAAAGATTGATATGGGCAGTTCGGATAAAGAGTATTATACGTTAAAACCGGTATATGATGCAGCCGGAACGGTATATACACCGGTTGACAACAAGAGGGAGCAGATCAGACAGTTAATTACAAAAGAAGAAGCAGAGAATCTGATCAAAGAGATGTCGGAGATTGATACAATCGGTGTGACGAATGAAAAGCAGCGGGAAGCAATGTACAAAAATGCGTTATTACACAATCAGTGCAGAGAATGGGTTTCATTGATCAAGACATCTTATGGGAGAAATAAAGAAAGAATCCAGGCAGGAAAAAAGACGATTAATATCGACGAGAGATATATGTCCAGTGCTGAAAAGTTCCTGTATGGGGAACTGGCGGTGGCGATGGAGATGCCGAGAGATAAAGTCAGTGGTTATGTGAAAGAGCATTTGGATACAGAGAGAGAATAGGAGAAGACAGAGTCAAAAATAATGTTGCAAACCAAAGAAATGGTTGCAACATTATTTTTGCGATTAATGTGAAATCGTTGTATCTTTAACTGTTTTTGCGGATTTTTCGGCATAAATTGTCGTTACAAGATTCTTATACGGAGCACGTTTTTTTAGTTCTCCGGCATCTTCTAAAATATCCTGAAGAAGATCAAAACTTTCCTGACGGAAGATTAGATCCTTCTTCCATGTGTCCTGTTCATAGTAACGGGATACGATGGTTGTAATGGTATCCGGTGTCGTCTCTTTGAACTGAGGCGCAATTACCTGAGCAATTTCTTCCGGAGTGTGAGATGCCACATAATTCATACCTTTTTGCAAAGCATTGGTAAATCCCTGAATGATTTCCGGATGTTGCGAGATGTAACTTTTCTTTGCAGAGAATGCGGTGTATGGGACATATCCGCTGTCAGTTCCGAGAGAAGCTACAACATATCCTTTTTCTTGTTTTTCAAGGTTGGTTGCGCCTGGTTCAAATTCTACCGTGAAGTCATAGTCTGCTTTTTCTTCAGCAAAGGCTGCAGCTGTAGAACCGAAATCAATGTTCTGGTCAATTGTAAGATCAGAGGCTGGGTCAATGTGATTCTGCTTTAAGATATATTCGAATACCATTTCAGGCATGCCGCCTTTCCGCCCGCCAATAACTTTTCTGCCTTTCAGATCTTCCCATTTAAAATTTTTAATATCCTCTCTGGCAACTAGGAAGTTTCCGGCTCGCTGAGTGAGCTGTGCAAAATTCACGACATAATCATGAGCCCCTTCATTATAAGTATAAATGGAAGCTTCTGATCCCATAAATCCGATGTCGGCTGTTCCGGAAAGGACAGCAGTCATGGTCTTGTCGGCACCGAATGGAACAGTATAGTTAGTACAAGACATATCACAGAAAATCGACGGAGGTTATGGCATGGTCTTCATTTACATGAATCTCCTGAATGATGGAACGCCAGAAAGCTCTGCGATTTTCTTGTGATAATTGATCATACATGGTTCGGAAATCTGTATCCAATAGTTCTTCAAGGTAACCGTAATTCCTCACTGGTTCCGGAAGAGCGCTCTGCAGATCATTCAACTCACTTTCGACGCGTCCATACTCTTCGTTGTAATAATCCCAATCAATCCGCCCTTTCTGAAATAGGAAATTAAGACGGTCCAATTCTTTTCTTAATTTCTCGGGAGTTTGCTTTTTCTTTTGCTTCTCTTTCTCTTTTTCAATTTTCTCACACTTTACTTTATAATTCTTGTATTCATTCTCTAAGTTATCAAGCAAATAATTTTCAACAAGGTTCTGGCTCAGTCTGTGTCTGTAAGAACATATGTGATCGATCATAGCTCTGTTACATCGGTAATAGCAGTAAGTTCTTTTGGCACCAGTTTTCCTGTTGATGATGGACGAACACCCGGTACCGCATAGCAATTGACCGCACACGGGACATCGAATCATTCCTGCAAACAGATAGATGCGGCCGGAAGGCGTAGCTTTAACATTTCGTTTTTGTATCTTCTGCAATTTGTTCCACTCATCTTCAGTAAGATATGCAGGGCAGTAAGGGAATCCTCGATAGGTGCCCTTGTAGAATTCGCTGGAAAGAAGCGTCCTCATGATTCCGAAACTGAAATCAGGATCATAGGTTTCTTGTATGTATCTGAGCGTAGCGCACTTATTTTGATGCTTGAAGAAATATTTATAAAATGCATCCACGACATGTTCTCGATCAGGATCCTTTATCATTCGCTTTTGTCCATCAACGATACCTGACTTATAGCCATATCCCATATTCACATCACCGAAAATTAATTTACCGCTTCTGATCGATGCTTCATTTACAAATTTGATACGTTCACTGGTGGTATCGACTTCATTCTGGCCGATTGACAGAACCACATTAAGCTGCAGCCTTCCATCTCTGGTTTCCATGTTGATCCCTGGCTCGCTGGTACTGATCCAGCGGACGTTGTGGCTGTCAAGAATATCCTGCACCTTATAGAAATCAGACAAATTACGGAACCATCTATCGATACGCCAGAAGATAATAACATCGATTTTCCCGGCTTGCACGTCTTGCAGCAGAGAATGTATAGCCTTCCGCTTTTTGAGCTCTTTACGGGCTGTTTTCCCTTCATCAGCATATACACCGACGACAGCCATATTGTGTTCCTTGGCATAATTGGTAAGATATTCTTTTTGCGCTTCAAGCGATTTGCCGTGCATCATCTGTTCGGTAGTGGATACACGAATGTAGATGGCGCAGCGTTCAATTTTGTTTGGCATATCATATCACCTTTCCCAAAATATATACAAAAATGAGTACAAAAATAACACCTATACGGTGCCGGAAATTTGTGGTACAATATCCTTGGTTGTGAGGGTATTATACGTGTTTTGGCACTGTATAGTATTCACTAGGTCGTTCCTGTTGACGCAGGAGCGACTTTTTATTTTTTCTCTAAATTTCTCTGTTCTTTTTGGATCTGTTTAATACTTTTAGATGGAGTCGGCAGATCTTCCGGCATAGTGCCACCGAGATCAGCGATTGTTTCTCGAACTTTTCGACCGACATCTAAATGGGTCTTATTAGCATTTTCTTTTCCAGTAATGCGTTCTCTTTTTAATTTAGCCTCTGTCTGAGTTGCACGGAAAAGATTAGCTGCCAATTCTTCATATCCCATATGGTCAAGAATTTGCTGGCTTTTAGACAAGCCTTTCCTTGCTTTTATATCTTGTGCTTTTAATCCACCATATAATCCCATATAGCCATAGTTTTGGAAGATAGCATAATCTAAATTCGATTCAACTCCGGCATCTTTGGCAGCAGCCACCAGAAGTTTGTTATGTTCTGCCATTTCCTTGCGAATAGCCAAACGTTTTTGATCTTCATTGAGTTGGTCGTAATTTTCAATTAATTCTTGCTGTCTTGTTTTCACTGCAAAATAGGTTTGACCAAGGGCGATAATTTCTTTTGAACTATCACCGTTCATAACAATAAGATAGCAAGCGTATCTTGAAAGTTGATAACTTGGAAAACCTCTTTGGGCACCTGATCCAATTTTGACCATCTCGGTGACTTCACCGAAATGGTCAGAAATTTCGTAGCCACTATTTTTACAAGTATCCATAGCTTTAAAAATAGAAAGTTCAAAATTACGAAAATCTTTGTATTCAAGTGCTTTAGAAAGCTCTCTTGCATACCAGAACTCCTGACCATAATCATTAATATGTTTAATTGATTCGAATAGAGTGTCGGTATAATTCTTCTGTTGTTCCTGATTTTTGTTGGTATCAGCTTCTACTGGAACAGTAGTATCCGCCTCATCACCAGTAAAGAAAAAGAAGATAATCACCCCCGATATTAAATAACAGTCTGTTCTCTCTGTATGAGAACATCTTCACTTCCATATTTTGGACAATTCATAACTAACGCCGTTCCTCTTTTGCTTTTCGTTATTCACAAAAGATATCAATGAGATCATCTCATTATATTTATTTAATCAGCATCTCCGCCATACAAATACTTTCGTATCAAGAGGGCAGTGTATTATTTATGGTTAGAGATACTGGATGAATTACATATATCTCTTTACAACTTCTATTAAACGGTTTTTGTATTTGTACAAATCGTTTAAAGAGTCGATATAAATACGCTCGAATTTTTTATTAGCATCCGGGATGAGAAGCTGTTTATTTCTTGCATCAAGATTGAGGCGACAAATCGGTTTTCTATTATTGTCTTTATACAGAATTCCAAAATAACTTTCGGTATCACGGTGAACTATATCTTCAACAGGTACGATACCGGCAAGAAGTCCGCGAATAATGTAGAAACTTTCAATTTCATCTTCCGTTGTAACAATCTTGGATACAGGTTCTTTAATCTCTGGTTCTGATTCTTCATCTTTATCATAATCGTCAGCTAATGCAGAAGAAATTTTACTATTTACTATTTCATTTACAAAAGAAGAGAAAGCTCGTTTTACCACGGGCGTAAATTTTTCAATTATCCTCTGATTCTTTTGACCATCGTATATATCCGCTAAAATAAATCGAACAAAGTCTTCTGTCGGAGATTCAAACTGTTTTGTTAAGATGTTTTTTATTTGACTGCTATATTTAAGCTCTTCGGCAGTACTAAATATTTTGTCCTTATCAAAATTATCTTTACAAAATTTTTTTAATTCATTGATGGAAGAATCTTTTAAATTTGCCATGTCTATTTCTAGAAATGGCACAAGATCCATTTTGTTTGATTCTTCTAAATCTGTATAAAAACGATATATTATGCCATTTGTAAGAATACCAAATTTAGCAGGAGATGTCCCGAAATATCTAAAAAGTTGAGACGAATGTTTGTCGAGTTGCTCTGAGCAACTTTTGCATTCGACTAAAATATTCGGCTGTCCATTTTCAAGGATTGCATAATCAACCTTTTCGCCTTTTTTTATTCCTACATCAGCAATATACTCTGGGCAAAATTCATTTGGATTGAAAACATCATACCCAAGAAGTTGAAATAAAGGCACTACAAGAGACATTTTTGTAGATTCTTCTGTAGTGATGGTGTCTTTTAAAGACAGTATCCTTTCTGAAAATTGTTTAATTACATCATTGAACTCCATACATTTTCCTCTCTTTCATATTTTATAAATCATCACCATATAGATAGTGGTGTTCAGCTCGGTGGAACATATCACAATGTTCCTGAATAAATTCAACACGTTTCTGATCACGAGCAATCCGCTTCTTTAATCGTTTGCGTTCCGCTTGCAGTTGCTTGATGCGATCAAGATAGATTTGAGCCGGTTCAGGATCCTTGTGTAGATGATGAGCATAATATTCAATTTCTTGTACATTACCTTTTGAAAAGTCATCATTCTTTATATGACTCATGGCATGTTCATATGCCTTAAGCTGAGATTCATAATTTAATCCGGCATTGATCAGTATCGTGTAGCTTCCGTCCTCGTTCGGAACAACCATTTCATTTCCTTTTTTACTAGGAAAGTCCATAAGAACGACATTAACATCCGGTGTCGTCAATATCACCACGTTCCTTTCGTTTTAGCGCGAGAGCCATGCTATGCAGAGCTTTTAAGTCGTCCGGATCCATATCTTTCTGGACATCGAACAGCGCTTTCAGTTCTTTGTTTTCAAATATTTCTTGTGCTACCTGTGCAGTTTCGGTGTTTGTGTAGTATTCGTTGGAATTTTTCCCAGTGCGAATATATTCGGCAGTTACACCAAATAAATCAGCTATCTTCTGCAATTTAGCATCTTTAGGATTGCTTCTACCATTTTTCCAGTCTGAAAAAGTGGACTTTGTGATTCCAGTAGCCTTTGCTACGTCAGAGTCTTTCATCCCCTTGGAATCTCTTAACTTGCAATAAATTTCATACATAATACACCTCTAAATAATAAATTCTGAAATCAGTACAAAAAGTTATTGACAAGTTCTGAAATCCGCACTATAATAAAGCCATAAAGTTCGGAAATCAAAACAGAATTAAGTTTTAATTCATTTGTCAATGTATCTGGTAAATATATTGTATCTGATTTCCGAACTAAAATCAATAGAAAGTTCGGAAATGAGGTGATTATTTTTATGTATGAAAGATATGTAGAACTTCGAAATCAAAAAGGTGTATCTGATTATAGGGTAGCAAAAGATACAGGGATTCCGAAGTCTACTTTTTCTGATTGGAAATCAGGAAGGAGTAAACCGAAGATAGCAAAGCTTAAAATTTTGGCTGGATATTTCGATGTGGCTGTGGATGAATTGATTTCAGCAACAGATGAAACAGGTTCAGAGAAAGGAGAATGATGGAGTGCATCAAAATAGTAGCACAAAAGACTGTGGAAAATTCATTCCCGATTCAACGGCGAATCGGAATGGGGATATTCAGAGTGTGTAAAAGTTCGCGATACATATTTCCCAGGGATGGATTTGTCATATTTATTCGAGACGGACACACGAAGTAGTGAGTAGGAGGTGGATATTTTGGAAGAGATGAAGAAAGAAATGGATAAAATGAAAGACCAGATAAAGTCATTGCGATTACATTACCTGATCTTAAGCATTTGTTTTATTGTGACAACTATTGGTTTTCTGATTCATTGTTTTTGGATTCAGCAATCTCTTTCTGGATTATATCAACTGATTCCTTTAATGTATCGAGTTGTTCAGACGTTGTAAAGAATATAAAAGTCAATACAGAAAGAGGTGAGAAAAGCAATGAGTGAAAAAGAAAAGAAAGAAATCGCTGAAATGGTAGAAACAGCCAAACATCTGGCGGTACATGATCCGCAGGCATTCATGATTGCGAAGAGCAACATGGAGATCCTAAAGATCAGAGCGGACATGGACAAGCAGGAAAAAGAACCAGCATAGAGAATGCAACAAGTACAAACTGTAACACATAAACATAAACCAAGGAGATAGAAAGCGGGTGGCGAATATGAAACCGGATATGGAAAAAATCATTGAGGTGTTGATATCTCTTCTGGAAGAACAGGAAAAGGTGGAAATTACCTATACAATCGAGAAAACCGCTTAGGCGGTAGGAAGGAGGACAAGCATGAAAAGAAGAGGGCCAAGAACAAAATGGCAGAGAATCATCCGGGAAGTGGTGTTTGAACTACTGATTGGCGGAGTAATCGGGCTTACGTTCGATGCAGTGTTATTTATTTGGTTGTTTGTGAAGTGAAGGAGGTGAGGACATTGCAAGAGATACCAAGACTGATGGACGATCATGAATTCCGGAAAGAACTGGAAAGAATCCAGGAGCACTTAGATGCAATCAGTAAGGGTTCGAATACCGTAGAGGTACGGAGAAACTACCTGATCAGCTGTGTGACGGTGCCATCAGCAAAAATCTATACGCCGGATCAGTTAAGACAGATCTTTGATCTGACGTGGAAATAAGAAGAGCACCCGTATAAGCCGGCAAGCTTCGGGCGCTCAGAAAATTAATCAATTATATTATACAAAACAGGAGGAAATTAGTCAAATGGAACATATACCAGGATATGACGAATGGAAAACAACGCCTCCGGAACAGGGACCTGCAACATATTGTGATAGCTGTGGGTGTGAGGTGTATGAAGGAGATTATATCTATACGATAGATGGAGAACGTTTATGCGAGGATTGTCTCAATGCTAATTACAGGAGGGTTGTGTAATGGCAGAAATATGGATGGTGTTCGGAGCGGAAGAATACAAATATGGAACATATCGTTTTGTTACACGCGCAGAAAAAAACAGAGTAAACGATCTCGCAATGCAGATCCGCGAAGAACGCGGGTGTGAGACTTATGTGAAAGAGATAGGTGAGTATTAATGTATTACAAGGAATGTCCGTTCTGTGGTTGTAATTTGGATCCGGAAGAGAAATGTGATTGCCAGGACAAGAAGAAAAAGAGAGAAGAGCTTATCAGATCGCTTCTGATCAGACAGCCAGACGGGCAACTTGTGTTGAAAGAGGCGGTATAGATGACATATGAATCGTTAATGATTGCAAATCAAACAATCACAAAAATAGAAGTTAAAGGAAAAGAATATGCGGAAGTAAATCAAAGAATTCGTGTATTTCGAATGTTATATCCGAACGGAAGTATCGAGACAAATATTGAAAGCTTAGAGAAAGGCATCTGTGTGATGTCTGCAGTTGTGAAAGATGATTTTGGTTCAGTGATAGGAGTGGGACATGCCTATGAAAAAGAGGATTCCTCATTCATAAACAAGACTTCTTACATTGAAAATTGCGAGACATCAGCTGTAGGAAGAGCGCTTGGAATGTGCGGAATTGGAATTGATACAAGTGTTGCCAGTGCAGATGAGGTTTTGAATGCTATTAAACAACAAGAGGAAATGAGTTTGATTTCGGACGCACAGTATAACACATTAATGAAATGCATTCCAAATCACAATCAGACTGTTGAAAATGTATGCAACTTTTTTAAAGTGAAGGATTTAAGAGAACTTACAGTAAAGCATTTTATGATTCTCATGAATAAAATAGGTGAACAGTAATGGATTTCACAGGAATATTTCAAGGGTTGTCCATGAATTATGCTACTGGCAAACAGACAGCGTCCTTTGAACTGAATGAAGACGCAAGAGAAGCATTCCAAGATCTAAAGGGGTGCGAAAAATTGACCATTCAGATAAAGAAATATCGAAAGAAGAGAAGCTTGGATGCGAATGCATATTACTGGGTGCTCGTATCGAAGTTGGGAAAGGTCCTTGATATGGCAAATCCAGAGGTGCATAACATAGCGCTAATCAGATATGGACAACCTTGGATCATTGATGGAAAGTCAGTGTTTACAACAATCCCGGATACAGAAGATGCAGAAAATCAAGTTAGATATGCCGTGAATTATCATTTACAGCCGACATCGCAAGTGCGGGAGGGCAATGACAATGTGATTATCGAACGTACAGATTACTTCGTGGCAGCCATCTGTACAACACAGAGGAAATGGCAAGGCTGATAGGCGGAATGATTACCATGTGTAAGGAAGCGGGTATTCCGGACAGAGAAATAGCAACACCGGAAGAAAAGAGACTCTTGAAAGAGAGGTATGGTGTAGATGTCTAAACGATTATGGAGTGTGTTCACAAATGACATGGAGCATTGTTACTTTACCGGAACGCCATATTGTCATCGACATCATATATTTTATGGCCCGTATAGATCAATGTCTGAGAAATACGGCTTTGTAATACCGATAGCTTATTACTTACATGAGAATTATCCGGACAGTGTTCATCAGAATCCGAATAAGGGCATTGATCTGGAACTGAAGCAAATGGCTCAGAAGTATTTCGAGGAACATTACGGGACAAGGGAAGAGTTTAGAGAGATCTTCGGGAAAAGCAGATTGTAACTTATTAACATAGATTCCCTGGCATTGTAACCAAGAAATGTAACGCATAAGCACTCACCCAGCGTTATTTATTGCACAAGATGTTGTATCACGGCCAGAGAGCCAGGCTCTGGCGGAAAGGAGCAGCATGGAAGGACAGATAGAATTAGAGGATTATCTCCGGTCATTGAACTGTGAGGGAGTTGACATTTGTGATTATATTCCGAAAGGACGAGCTAATGCGGTCACAAGATATGAGCTGTGTATGAAGACTGGATTCAGGGACCGTCAGGTAAGAGATTTGATTCATTATGCAAGGCGTGACGGATCTATCTTGAATCTATCGGATGGAAAAGGATATTTCAGACCTGATCTGGATGATCCGGTGGAAAGAGGAATGCTTGCAGCATATGTCAGGCAGGAAGAAAGCAGAAGAGATTCCATAGATTGGTCTCTGAATGGAGCTATAAAAGATTGTAAAGAAAACGGCATAGATTGGAGGACATAATAAATGAATTCAAACCAGAAGGGAAAGAAAGGTGAGCGTGAGCTTGCTGCAATACTCAAAAGCTACGGATATGAGGACAGCCGGAGAGGTCAACAGTATTGCGGATCTAATGGTGACGCAGATGTAGTTGGTCTTCCTGGGATTCATATTGAATGCAAGAGAGTAGAAAAGCTGAATATCTATGATGCCGTGGAACAATCAAAGAATGATGCAAGAACTGGTGAAACGCCGGTTGTCATGCATCGGAAGAATAGAAAAGAGTGGCTGGTTACTATGCCACTGGATGATTGGATGAAGCTGTATGAACGGTAATTATATTAAAGTCAGTCGGTCATTGCTGGACTGGTGCTGGTATCACGATGTTAATACCTGCCGGTTGTTTATACATATGTTACTCCGGGTGAACTGGAAAAAAGGTTACTTTGGAGAGGAAGTAATTGAAAGAGGAAGCTTTGTTTCTTCGATATCCAAGTTGTCTGCAGAGACTGGATTGAGTGAAAGAGAGGTTCGCACAGCACTGGAACACCTTAAGAAGACAGGAGAAGTGACATGCAACCGACACGCAAAATATAGCGTATATACAGTGGTTAATTACTGTAAGTACCAATCGAGTGACAGGCAAAATGACACAGAGAACGACATGAAAAGCGACACACGAAGCGACACGTCTGTTGACAATCTATCGACAGGCAATCGACACGCAATAGAAGAAAAGAAAGAAGGAAAGAATAAAAGAATTAATAATACAGGGCGGTTTGAACCGCCGGATGTGGAAACGGTCCGAGCGTATTGCCAGGAACGTGGGAACAAAGTAGATCCGCAAGCCTTTGTTGATTTTTATGAATCCAAAGGCTGGATGGTAGGAAAAAACAAAATGAAGAACTGGAAAGCAGCAGTGCGTACCTGGGAGAAAGAAGACCAGAGGAGAAGCCAGACAAGGAAGGAAGAGACCGCCAAACGTGGCAGCACTGGATTTAATAATTTCACTGGCCGTGATTATGACATGGACCAGATGGAAAGAGCGCTTTTAGGAATTCAGGGAGGTGGGAATCATGCGGATTAAGCAGATTAATCCAAGAGGATGGTATGACATTCCAGGATTTGGCGGAAAGTATCAGATCAACTATTTTGGCAATATCCGCAGAGCGTTGAAACGTGGGTACAAAGCGCTGCAGCCATATATCAAGACTACGAATGGTCGCAGGGTTGTGAAATTGAACTGCAAGGAACAGGTTGTCATGAAGCTGATGCGGATCACATTTATCGGTGAATTGCCTCCGGGAATGGTAACTTACCACAAGAACGGGATTATCACAGACGATGTATTGAATAACATCGGAATCATTACCAGAAGTGAACTTGGTAGGTTAACTGGAAGAGGCAACGGCTGTGAAACTTCGGTCGTGAAGATCAGCGAAGAAGGACAGATCGTTGATTTCTACAGATCGGTAAGAGAAGCCGGCAGGAAGAACCATATGTCATATCAAACGATTTTGGACCGGATCAACGGGAAGGTGAAAAGCTTATATGCGCCGGATGGCTATGTGTACTGCAAGGATAATGCCAGAGAAATCAATAAGGCGGTTCGGAGGATAGAGCTGGACAACAGAGAAGAATGCAGTGTTGATTTTATACCGGCACCGGAAATAGTATTTGATTTTTAGCATAACGAAAGGAGACGGAGCTCCGGCCGGAGTGATGATGCATCGGCTCCTTTTGAAAAGATGAAAAACGGAGTAAGTAAGGTTTATACAGACAGACCGGATTATGCAGATTTTGATTCACCGGCAAAATTTGAAGCAATTAAGAGTATTATTGCAAAAAGACTGAGGGAACATCCCAATGCTATTTGTTCGTATTCTGGTGGATCGGATAGCGACATTATGATTGACCTGATTGAACGGACCAGAGCAATGTTCGAGTTACCGCCAATCAAATATGTATTTTTTAATACAGGATTGGAAATGAAAGCAACAAGAGATCATGTGAAGTATGTTGCAGAAAAGTATGGAGTGGAAATTGAAGAGAGAAGACCAGAGATCAACATCGTCCGGGCAACCAGAAAATATGGAATTCCATTCGTATCGAAAATTATGTCAGGAGGTTTGTCCGAATGGCAAAAGAAAGGAGTCCCTTTATCTATAGCAGATGAATATGATCAGGCAGAAGATAAGGCGGCGAAAAGAAAAGAGTTAAAAGAAAGATATCCTAAATGTGAGAGTCTGATTAATTTTCTTTGCTGCTGTAATTCGGCTGGGGAACCGAGACCAAATATTCAGCTCGTAATCAATTCATCAAAATACATGCGGGATTTCATCAAGGAATATCCGCCAGAATTTATGATAAGTGCGAGCTGCTGTTATTACTGCAAAAAGCAAATCGCGCATAAAGTTCAGAAAGATTACGACATGGTTATAACTGGAGAACGAAGAGATGAAGGCGGAATGAGATCGGTTCCTAGAAAAGATAATACGGCTCTTTGTTTCACAGAAACGGCGGATGGACATTATCGGCTAAGACCGCTCTATTATGTATCTGATAAAGATAAAGCATGGTACAAAGAGTATTACAAAATAAAATATTCGGATGCATATGAAGTATATGGATTAACCAGAACGGGATGCTGCGGCTGCCCGATATCGTATAAGGCAGTAGAAGATCTTGAAAAGATCCGAAAGTATGAGCCGAATGTAGTAAAGGCAGCATGGAATATTTTCGGAAAGAGTTATAAGTACCGAATGAAATATAACGAATACAAAAAGAAACGAATGGAAGAAGAAAAAAGGAGAGCTGAAAATGTTGAGGGACAAATGACGATATTTGATTTTCCAGAACTGATTCCAGAGGAAGGAGAAAACGATGGCGATAATACGTAATGTCCGCGGCGGGACGGTTGGACTGAATGAAGAAGACCGGTTGATGATCGCAAGGCTGTTGGTGAAGGCGGGATATACGGTTAAGATCGGATACAGGACGATTCCAGGTAATGCGAAGGGGAAGAAAGAATACATAGTTGAATACTGGGAGGAGAAAGAAAAGAAGATAGAAATGTAGAATTATGTCGAACCTTGACAATTGAATATCGATGGTTGGAATGATACAATTATTATAAAAAGATAAGGAGATGAGTAAGGTGTTTACAGAAGATGATATAAAGGCAGTTATAGAAGCGTATGAAAAGAGAGGAATTGTAACTAGAGAAGATTTTATAAATCTTGATTCAAGGCCGTTGTCTGAGGAAGTATTGGATGAATTATACAAAAGGGGCTATAATGAGGCAATGATAACAGAAGCTCATTTAGAATATTTTAAAGATTATTCAAGTGCGATATTTGATCCAAATAGATATAAACCAGATGAAGCTGATAAATATTTAATACAAAATGTGTTACATTTTTAAATAAACAGTATATATTAAAATACCAACCATCAATATTCGGTGGTTGGTATTTTTATGCCTAAAAATAGGGAGAAAGGAGCTAAGAGATTATGAAAAGATTAACACATAAAAGAGAGAACGGTATAAAGCGAGGGTACTGGTCCCCGAATAAGAAACAGGAGCTGGTAGACAGACTGGCGATGTATGAGGACAGGGAAGATGCTAAGGACACAAATGTCCCTGGCAAATGGATTCCAATCAGTGAGCAGTTGCCGGAGGATGAAAACTATATATTGGTATCATTTGAGAATGCAACAATGCTGGATATCGCAAGATATGAAGAAAATGATGAAGGCGGTACATTCTATCCGGGAGATGATGAAAAATCATATTCAAGCTATGGAATTTTTGTTAATGCATGGATTCCATTACCAGAACCATATGGAGAAAACGAGAAATGACGAGAAGAAAAATCTTAAAGAAATACGGAAACAGAGAAATGTAGGAGGCGTTGAGAAATGAAATGGTGCAATGTAATGAATATGTGGTGTTCTGACATGGATAAAGATGATTGCGACAACGCAATGTGCGATGGAGACTGTGATGATTGTGAAGAATGCGAGGAAATCAATCGATGCTGGCACTAACAATAAAAAGAAAGTGGTTCAACATGATTCTTTCTGGAGAAAAGAAAGAAGAATATAGAGATATTAAAGATTATTACAAAAGCAGATTTTCTAAAGTGCTTGGAATGGATCCGAACTGGCTCACTGATTTTGCACTTCAAAAGAGTTCACAATTTGAAGTAAAGTTCAATAATGGATATTCCAAAGACTGCCCATCTTTCATAGCTGACTGCTCATTGTCGGTGGGTGAAGGAAAAGAAGAGTGGGGAGCGGAAAAAGGAAAATGTTATTACATACTCCACATAAAGAAGATTCGATGGAAAAGTACGGATAATTCAGGAGGATATTTAGATGAATAATTACGGAAATAAGATAATGACGACACAGGGAGAAAAGATCAATATCGAAGGGAATGCAGTAAAATCAACATCATATGATAGTGACGGATCTGTAATAACCGGATATGAGTTATCATCGGTGATCACGATCAACATTGATGGCAAAGAGATACAAAGCTGTGGAGATACCTGCATATTTGAGCAAAATGGATTAAATGCCGAGGTGAATTTTACGCAAGAAGACATTCAGAGTCAGTTGAGCGGAGCGATAACAGACAATACAATCATAGCTGGAATCGTTAATAAATATAAAAACTCTTTTGGAAAATCAAGGGTAGTAGTAATCAAGTCGCAATTAGGACAACCGATCACAGCATATTCAGGAGATAAGGTATATTGGAAAATTCCACAAGATCTTCCAAAGATGACCAAATTAATGATAGACGGCAAGGCATTATATATTCACAGAGCCAACTTCCAGATAATAGACAAGGAATTATTGAAGTAAGAAAGAGGCGGGAAATGACAAGAAAAGATATTCTTAAAAAATACGGATTCAGCTGGATGAGCAATGTCAACCTGAAGGAAGAACTTTCAGAACAGGCGGCAGCAGAATTTGAAGATCTGATAAGGACTCTGGCCGAACATAACCGTGGACCGGAACCACCAGAAACAGGCTGGAAGAAACAGATGTACAGCCAATTCATGAAAGGAGCAGGCAGATGACGCGAAACATGATCATCGTGATATGGACAACAGTATTCCTGCATCCTGTGATTTTTCCGTGTGTAAAACACACAGTAAAGGAGACAGAAAAATGGTGGGATAAGAAGAGAAACGCAGAAGAAATTCCTAACAAAGAGAATGAACCTTCCGGCCAGAAGAGAATTTGTAAGAGCCTGTGATGAGCTTAAAACAGAGCTGAAAAAGACGAGGATGTATAAGATGATAACCAGATTGTTGGATTGGTTGGCAAAGAAAATATAAGAATAAATAAGCTTGTACCGCTGGCATTGTATCACAGCAACCAGTCAACATAGAATTCCCTCCGGCATCGGCCGGAGGAGAAAGGAGCATCCGTGACAAAAAAGTTGAGAATCCGGAAAAGCGGACAAATATAGATAGACATCTGTGTAAGAGCTGTATCTACAGAGGGAGTAGAATTGGAGTAGGGAGATGTAATTATATAGCAGTCGAAGGGCATAGCAGAGGTATGCCGGCAGCAGAATGCACAGTTTACGTAAAAGGCAGAAAGAGGAAAGGATTATGGTAGAAAAGATAACCGGTAAAAAAACAAGCTGAAAAGAAACGGATCAGAGCGATAGCTGAGAGGGATGTGTACAAGAGTATGTACATGGATCTGCTTGAAAGGAAAATGAATGGATAAGACAGTAATATTTATTGTTATCGTAATAATTTGTGTGCTGTGTACAGTTTGGAGCGCATGTGTAATGGCAGCACGTGCGGATAAGCAGCTGCGTGAGATTACGTATGACAAGAAAGAGCCGGAAGAAAAAGAGGAAGATATGACGAAACAAAGAACATGCAAACGGTGTGGAATGCCGACGGGAGCAACGTATTACAAGATAAATATAAATGCTGAATGTGACAGAGCAGGAGCGACTACAGAGCAATTCAGCTATAACCTGTCGAAGACTTTAACACAAGCGAATAGTCCGGAGGATGTGTACCGCAGGCGCTGTGTAGATAAAATTGAAAATTATATGAAAATGGATATAGGAAAGATAATGAACGAGAGTGTGATCCGGACAAGACCACCAGTAGAGAAACCACCAAAGAAAGGAAAATGATATGAGGACAAGCAAGATAGAAAGAAGAATAGGCAGAAGCAACTGTGATATGCTGGCAAGCAAGAAACCGGATGCGAAGGCAAATGAGAGATTCCATACACCAGCTTATCAGAGCTATTCGGTGGAGGATTACTTGCGGAAGATGGGAGTAGACATAACGAAGGGAGTAGATGCCGGTGGAGCAGAGACTGGAAGAAAACAATATCAAGAATGAGAATAACCGGAAGAAAGAATATCTGAGAGGATACAGATCCAGTAGAAGACGTATCAACCGTATTGATGATGAAATTATTGAACTGAAAGAATTAGCTGCATCGGTGAAGGCAATTGATTATTCGGGCATGCCGCATGGAAACGGAAACCAGAAGGATCTATCTGATGAGCTGGCAAGGATTGATTCGTTAGTAGAAAAACTTGGGGCAGAAAAGGAAAGTTGCGTTGAATCTTATGTTTCTATCGAAAAGCAGATTAAGGAGATAAAGAACGAGGATGAGAACGACGTGTTGTTTTACCGATATGTGAAAGGCTTAAGATTCTGGGAGATTGCAGAGAAAATGGATTATAGTGAGCAGTGGGTACATAAATTGCATGGAAGAGCGCTGGCACATTTAAAGTTGCCAACATAATTTATCTTTATTTGTGTTAGTTTATTGAAGTTTAGTGTGCAAGTTTGCTATCCTTATACTGAACTTAGTGAAAAGACAGATTTCCACGTTGAGTTCACTTCCTCGAGAAGTACATACAAAACCTAGAAGGGACGGCTTGGCAACAGGTCGTTCTTTTGCTATGTAAGGAGAAGGATATTGAAGAGAAATAGACCAGACAAGGACGGCACCCACCGCGGAGCTTTTGAAAAGAATAAGAAAAAGATTTATGCAACCCAGACTGTGTGTGGAATATGTGGAAAGCCTGTGGACTTCTCACTCAAGTATCCACATCCGCTGTCGCCATGTATAGATCATATTATTCCAATCGCGAAAGGTGGACACCCATCTGATCTGGATAACATGCAGCTTGCACATTGGACCTGTAACAGACAGAAGAGCGACAAGTTGATAGACAGTAGAGGTGGAGGAAAACAAGAAGAATCAATTGGAAACAGGGTACTTCCGCATACATTTGATTGGAGTAATTATAGACCTAAATAATCTTGATGGATAGGGGCATACCTCCCCCACCGTGGGTGCGCGCGGACTTCACACCGTCACTGCGAAAAAAAACACACGCCGGAAAAAAATAGCGTAGAAAGGAGAAATAAATGGCAGAGTACAGAGGCATAGAGTACCTGAGAAAAAAGCTGAATCGAAAGCGAAGCCGAGTCTTAAGGCGGTATAAATTCTATGAGATGAAAAATATAGCACGGGACATGGGGATCGCTACGCCGCCCAGCCTACAATGGTTGCAGGCTGTACTTGGCTGGAATGCAAAAGCTGTAGATTCGATTGCGGATAGACTTGAATTCAGAGGATTCCGTGACGATAATTTTGACATGACTGGGATATTTAGGATGAACAATCCAGATATTCTGTACGATTCTGCGACGTTGTCGGCATTGATTTCTTCCTGCTGTTTCATATATATATCGAAGGGAGAAGATGATTTTCCGAGATTGCAGGTAATTGATGGGGCGAATGCAACTGGCATTATTAATCCAATCACGAATCTTCTTACGGAAGGCTATGCGGTTCTGGAACGTGACGATTACGGAAAAGCGACTGTAGAGGCTTATTTTGTGGAAGGGTGGACGGTAATATACAGAAATGGAATTCCGGATCAACTTTTTGAAGAGAATGTGCCAGCACCATTATTAGTGCCAATTATATTCCGGCCAGATGCCAAGAGAGCATTTGGACATTCTAGAATCAGCCGGGCATGTATGTCAATCACAGAATCGGCCATGAGAACCTTGAAGCGGTCTGAGATTACAGCCGAGTTCTACTCATTTCCGCAAAAATATGTAGTTGGTCTGGATCCAGATACGGAACAGATGGATAAGTGGAAAGCTACCGTATCAAGCCTCTTGCAATTTGATAAAGATGAGGAGGGAGATTCGCCGACTTTAGGACAATTCCAGCAGCAGTCTATGGCACCACATTTAGATCAACTTAAAATGTTTGCCGCGTTGTTTGCCGGAGAGACCGGATTGACCCTTGATGACTTAGGATTTGCAACGGAGAATCCGGCTAGCCAGGAAGCAATCAAGGCATCACACGAGAATCTGAGACTGACAGCAAGAAAAGCACAGCGGGCATTTGGCAGTGGATTTCTGAATGTTGGCTATCTGGCTGCGTGCCTACGTGATGATTATCAATATTACCGGAACCAGGTATATATGACTACACCAATCTGGGAGCCAGTGTTTGAACCAGATGCAGCAATGCTGTCCAATATTGGGGATGGAGCAATTAAGATTAACCAGGCAGTGCCAGGATATTTCAATGCAGATAACTTAAGAGATTTAACTGGAATTAACATGAGCAATCTGCCAGCAACTCCGGAGGGGTAGACTATGGAGGACATCACACCAGGACTTTTGGAGAAGATACAGAAACAATTCTATCATGATGTTGAAAAGAGCAGCATCATTAAAAACTTCAAGAAACAGGCACAGAGAGGTAAGACTTCATACAGCCAAGCGAACGAGGTGGCACAAGAGATTGGGAAAATCTTAGCGCAATCATATTCGGACAATTTATCATCTGATATATTGCCAGATGGAAAGATGTATTATAACATTGCTTCCAGAGTGTTAAATCCGACGTTAAGGGAAGCTTATGAGATAGTGGCAGATAATGCAGCTATTGTACAGCAGAACGTGAACGAAGCAGCAGGCATTGGAATTAAAACAATAAGAGCACAAATCCAACAGGATAATATAGACGGTATTGTAAATCGGATTTCAAGTGAGGAATATTTCGACGATGTGAAATGGATTCTCGATGCACCTGTACGGAATTTGGTTCAGAAAGCAATGGACGATACTGTTCAGAAAAATGCAGATTTTCATGCAAAAGCTGGATTGAGACCAAAGATTATACGGAGATCATCTGGACATTGTTGTGAATGGTGTAATCAGGTAGCCGGAACATATGTATATCCAGATGTTCCTAAAGATGTGTTTCGGAGACATGATAATTGTGATTGCATTGTTGAGTATTATCCGGGAGACGGTAAAAAGCAAAATGTATGGACAAAAGAATGGAAATACGAAAAAGAATCTGATAAAATAGAAGAAAGAAAACTGCAGGGATTAAGTCCGGAATCAGATGCGATTATACGAAATATACGGGAAAAGATCATTCCGGAACAAAATCGTGAAAAAATTGCACCACGACAGGAAATACATCGACAAGGGACAAAGATGTATGAAGCCAGAAAAAAGAGTCTGGAAGCAAAAGGACAATTTGGACCTTCTTACATTACGGTATCGAACGAAGAAATTCAATCGCTTGTAAAGAAATTTTCAGGGACAGGAATTATTAAATATAATAGTCAAGGTAATTGGGATTCAAAAGAAATCATAACGACAAATGATAAAGTCATAGGAGTAGTTGTTGATAATCGAAACGGAAATAGTGCAGAGACATCTGTGTTTAAGATTCACTACGCTAAAGATGGAATGCATATAGTTCCGGATTATCCAAGTAAAAAGAGGTGAGAGTTATGACATACGAGGAAATAAAAGACTTCATAGGTAAACAAGTCATCGTAAGAGATGTCGAAGGAAAAAGCTTTAAAGGTATTATAACTAATACGGAAAGTGAGTATGATACATCATCTGGAAAAGAAGAAATAGAATTAGATGCCGGAAAAGTATTTTATGGAATTCCATTAGATGAGATAAAAGATATAATACAAATCAAATAAGCTGCCAGATTATTCGGGTGGCTTATATTTTTGAGGAGGCTACATGGGAGAAGTAAGGAAGGGGCGGCAGACCCCGACGCAATCTGTCGTGCTGCCTTATTCTTCAACATATGGAGCTGAAGCAATAGACATTTACAATTCGACAGGAAGAACTGCACAGGAGTGGCAGGAGCTTCTTCTGTCAGACATTTTGGCCGTAAACGAAGAGGGGTTATGGGTACATACCAAATTCGGGTATTCAGTCCCAAGGCGTAATGGAAAGAATGAAATTGTTGCAATAAGGGAGATGTATGGACTAAAGAAAGGCGAAAGAATCCTACATACAGCACATAGAACCACAACTACACACAGCGCATGGGAACGACTTTCGAATTTGCTAAAGAAAGCAAATATCGAGGTCGTTTCTTCATATAAGGCATTTGGAAAAGAACATTTGGAAGTTGCTGGCGGTGGAATTATCGAATTCCGAACCAGAACATCAAAAGGTGGTTTGGGAGAAGGATTTGATCTACTAATTATCGATGAGGCACAAGAGTACCAAGATGATCAAGAGAGCGCATTAAAGTATGTCGTTACAGATAGTAAGAATCCACAGACAATATTTTGCGGAACACCACCAACTCCAGTAAGCTCCGGAACGGTTTTTACAAAATTCCGTAAGGCAACCTTGGAAGGACAAACGGTTAACTCTGGGTGGGCAGAGTGGTCCGTGCCGGAGCAGACAGATATAAGAGATATAGATGCCTGGTATGAGACAAATCCATCTCTTGGAACAGTATTTACGGAAAGATCTGTAACTGATGAGATTGGTTCAGATCCGATCGATTTCAATATCCAGCGATTAGGATTATGGATTCGCTATAATCAGAAGTCAGCCATCAGCGCAACAGAATGGAATGAATTAAAAACCGATATCCCACCGGAGCTTACAGGAGATCTTTTTGTAGGAATCAAATACAGCAAAGATGGGAATGTGGCAATGGGAGTTGCGTCTAAAACGAAAGATGGCAAGATATTTTTAGAGTGTATCGATTGTCGTGAAGTACGCGCAGGAGATACATGGATACTAGCATATTTGAAAGAATGGAAAGCAAGGAAGGTGATTATTGATGGCGCATCAGGGCAGCAGTTAATGGAAAATGAAATGAAAGATTATGGTATAAAGAATTCACACCTACCCACTGTGAAGGAAATCATTGCAGCAAATGCCTCATTCGAACAGGGATTATATCAGAAGAATATAGTTCATTCTGGTCAGCCGTCACTGGTACAGGTAGTAAGTAACTGTGAAAAACGGTCGATTGGAACCAATGGAGGTTTTGGCTACAAGGCAATGAAGGAGGAAATGGAAGTTGCATTGCTCGACAGCATAATTCTTGCATACTGGGCGTGCAGTGAGACAAAAACCAAGAAAAGAAAACAAAGAATTAGTTGTTAAAGGACACCTGAACAGGGTGTCTTTTTGCATATTACGCAACCAAGCGGTTAATGGAGAAAGGAGCAACAAAAATGGCAGAATTTACACCAATTACAACACAGGAGCAGCTTGATAAAGTAATCGGAGAGCGCATTGCGGGAGTGAAAGCAAAATATGAAGGCTTTGATGGTTACAAGGAAAAAGCAGAAGATTATGATGCTCTAAAAGAAAAATCCGATGGTTTTGAACAGCAGATTGCAGCGTTGAACAAGGAAATTAACGGTGATGGAGAAAAGAACCTCGGATACAAGAAACAGCTTGAAGAGGCGCAGGGCAAGATCAAGGGATACGAGACCAGTTCTCTCAAGATGAGAATTGCACATGAAAATGGAATCCCATATGAACTTGCAGGTAGATTAAGTGGATCTGATGAAGAGGAAATTAAGAAAGATGCCGAGACAATGGCAAAATTCTTGAGAAAAAAAGATGTTCCTCCACTTGCAGGAGGAGATCCGCAAAAAATTGATGACAAAAAGACAGCAATGAAAGGCATGCTGGCTAGTTTGAAAGGAGAATAAAAAATTATGGCAACATCAAAAGGAACAATGTTTGACCCTACACTGGTCAAAGATCTTATTACAAAAGTAAAAGGGAAGTCAGCACTGGCTGCATTATGTGGTCAGACACCGATTCCATTCAATGGATTGAAAGAAATGATTTTTTCTATGGACAATGAAATTGATATTGTCGCAGAAAATGGAAAGAAAACCGAAGGCGGTATTGCTATCGCACCAGTTAAAATTGTACCGGTTAAGTTTGAATATGGTGCAAGAATCTCTGATGAATTTATGATTGCTACAGAAGAAGAGCAGTTGGATATTTTAACAGCGTTTAATGATGGATTTGCGAAGAAAGTAGCAAAGGGACTTGACCTTGCAGCTATGCATGGTATTAACCCGAGAACGGGAACAGCATCTTCTGTAATTGGAGACAATCATTTTGATGCGAAAGTTACGCAAACTGTAGATTATGCGTCAGCAACACCGGATGCAAATCTGGAAGATGCGATTGCGGTAGTAGATGGTTCTGAAGGAGATGTAACAGGACTCGCGCTTTCGAAGACGTTCGGATCAGCGATGGCAAAAGTCAAAGCGAATGGAATCAAGCAGTATCCGGAATTTGCATTTGGAGCATCACCTGCAACATTTAACGGAATCCCGACAAGCGTCAACAAAACTGTATCTGGAGGAACAACGAAAGACCACGGTATTATTGGAGACTTCCAGGGAGCAGTTAAATGGGGATATTCAAAGGAAATTCCTATGGAAATTATTCAGTATGGTGATCCGGACAACTCAGGAAAAGACTTAAAAGGATATGGTCAGATCTATATCCGTGCAGAAGTATATCTTGGATGGGGAATCCTGGTGCCAGAATGGTTTGCAAGAATTAAGGAGGCATAGTATGAAGTATAAAAATACAAAAACGGGCGCAATTATTGAGACAAGTACAAAGGTTTCCGGCAAAAACTGGGAACTTGAGATTGATGAAAAATCTGAGAAGAAAAAGACGCCATCTAAAAACCAGGGGACTGAAAAAGATAAATCGCAAGAGGGCACAGAATAATGGATCCATTCGCTACACTAGAAGATATATCTATCCTGTGGCGAGAACTTAAGGAATCCGAGTATAGCAAGGCAGAGCAGCTTCTGACAGTTGTCTCGGATTCTCTGAGATATGAAGCCAACAAGGTTGGAAAAGATTTGGATAAAATGATTGAACAGAATGAGGCGTTGCGGAATGTTGCGAAATCTGTGACTGTTGACGTGGTAGCGCGTACACTTATGACATCGACAGACACAGAGCCAATGACACAGATGTCTCAATCAGCGCTGGGCTATTCAGTGACAGGAACATATCTGATTCCTGGAGGCGGTTTATTCATTAAGAAATCCGAGTTATCCAGACTAGGTCTTAGAAGACAGAAAGTTGGGGTGATGGATATTTATGGCATCGATGATCAAGGGAATTCCAGTAACACTGTATGAGAAGACAGTAATTGGAAAAGATGAATTTGATCGCCCGCTACACCAAGAAATACCAGTGACAATTGAGAATGTGCTTGTAGCTCCGGCATCGACCACGGAGATTCTGGACACATTAAATCTGACCGGAAAGAAAGCGGTATACAATATCGCAATTCCTAAAGGAGACAATCACACTTGGCAGGATTGCCGGGTGGATTTCTTCGGAATGTCTTGGCAAGTGATTGGGTTCCCACAACAAGGCATTGAAGAGAATATCCCGTTAGAATGGAATCAAAAATGGCAGGTGGCATTATATGGGTAAGACGAAGATTGTTTTGAACCGTGCTGGTGTTAGAGAGCTAATGCAGTCACCGGAAATGCAGGCAATCCTTGTGGAACATGCGAATAAGATAGCCAGTGCATCAGATACAGAAGCATATGTAGCACAGACAAGAGCAGTTGTAAAGGTATGTGGGGATGATGGTAATAACGGAGTATTGAAGGCGGTTGGAAAACATGGTGGAAAAAATCGTTAAGGATTATCTGCAGTCCAGTCTAGGGATACCGGTTAGATTGGAAGAAGAGGATAATCTCGGAAATGAATATGTATTGATTGAAAAGACTGGATCTGGAGGAGAAGACCATATCAAACGGGCAACTCTGGCTATCCAGTCTTATTCTACGTCCCTGTACGGGGCGGCATCGCTCAACGAGCGGGTAAAAGCAGCAATGGGAAAAATAATCGAATTGGACGATATCAGCAGATGTGAGCTTAATACAGATTACAACTATACCGATACTGCCAGAAAAAAATATCGGTATCAGGCAGTATATGATATCGTCCATTATTAGGAGGGATAAGATGAACACAGAATATGTAAGTGCAGGAAAGCCCAAAATTGGTGGAGCAATCTATCGAGCACCATTAGGAACCGAACTTCCAACCGATGCAAAAACGGAACTGAATGCAGCGTTTAAGGAACTGGGGTACTGTTCAGAAGATGGAATCACGAATTCTAATAGCCCTGAGACGGATAACGTGAAGGCATGGGGCGGCGACACCGTTCTAGATTTGCAAACAAGCAAAGAAGACAGTTTTAAATATAAGTTGCTCGAAATCACAAATATCGAAGTTTTAAAGGCTGTATATGGAGACGAAAATGTAACTGGAACATTAGAAGAAGGGATCACAGTAAAAGCTAATAATAGCGAGGCGGAAGCGTGCGCCTGGGTAATTGACATGATTTTGAAGAAAGCGCTAAAACGAATTGTGATTCCATCGGCAGCAGTTACAGAGGTAGCAGATATTGTCTATAAAGACAGCGAAGCTATTGGATATGAGACAACACTCAAGGCTACACCAGATTCAAGCGGACAGACTCACTATGAGTATATCGTAAAGAAAGGGAAGTAAGATGAATACAGAAAAAAATGAAGTGGCAGCAATTACAGGAACAACAGAAAGCGGGTTTCAGTACACTTTACCGCCAGATGCTCTAGATGATTATGAATTATTGGAAAACCTGTGCGACATTGATAATGGAGATGTCTCTAAGATTACAGGGACTGCCAGACAACTCCTTGGAGATGCACAAATAGAAGCACTTAAGGACCACGTAAGAAAGGAAAATGGAAGAGTTCCAGCTTCAAAAATGATTGAAGAAATTATCCAAATATTCAAAGGATCCCAAGTAAAAAACTCTTAGCCCTCGCCCACATGATCAACGTAGATGAAGAGGCGTTGATTTGTGATTTTGCAGAAACATATCGCATTTATGACTATAAGTCCCTACCGTTACGGACGGTGGGGACTTTTGCGTGTGGGTTGAGGCCCGATTCAAGAATCGGAATGAGAATATCTGATTCAAAACTTACAACAGACCAAACACTATTGGCGCTGGTTGCTGATAATACGAGGGCAATTGCATGGCTGAATAGTTCAGACGGCGCAAAAGGAATTAATCGTCCAAAATCATTGGTAGAGGCGCTGATGGGAGAAAAGAAAACTACAGAAAGCGTAATCGAAACGTTTGATACAGGACAAGATTTTGACGATGAGTGGAGACGACTGACAGGAGGTGAGAAGTAGTGGCTACAGAACTTGCAAAAGCATATGTGCAGATTATTCCGTCTGCACAGGGAATCAGTGGAAAAATTCAACAGGCAATAGACCCAGAGGCAGAACCGGCGGGGGCTTCATTTGGAAGTAAATTAGTCGGAAAGTTAAAAGGAATTATTGCTACTGCAGCAATTGGAAAAGCGCTAGGAACAGCAATCAGTGAGGGAGCAAATCTTGAGCAAAGCCTTGGTGGAATTGAGACACTATTTAAGGATAGTGCTGATAAGGTTAAGGCAAATGCTGCAAATGCTTACAGAACAGCTGGAATGAGTGCTAATGATTACATGGAATTAACCACAAGCTTCTCAGCAAGCCTCCTGTCCAGCCTTAGTAATGATACATCTAAAGCGGCTGACGTAGCCGATATGGCAATGACTGACATGTCTGATAATGCCAATAAAATGGGAACCAACATGGAAGATATCAAGAATGCCTATCAAGGTTTTGCAAAACAAAATTATACCATGTTGGACAACTTGAAATTAGGCTATGGTGGTACTAAGACAGAGATGGAGCGCCTGCTTGCTGATGCTCAAAAAATTACGGGTGTAAAGTACGACATCAACAATTTGTCGGATGTATATTCGGCTATTCATGTAATTCAAGGGCAGTTGGATATTACCGGAACAACAGCTAAGGAAGCGGCAACAACCATATCCGGTTCTTTCGCCTCCATGAAGGCCGCAGCGCAAAATGTTATGGGTCAAATTGCTCTTGGAATGGACATAAAACCAGCTTTGTCAGCACTGGCAGAGACGATGACAACTTTTCTTGTTGGGAATTTACTTCCTGCAGTATGGAATGTAATTTCTGCACTTCCGGGGGCGTTAGTAACATTTATACAGACTGCTACACCACAATTGGCAACTGCATTAATGCAATTTGTGCCAGAGATTGCAACACAAGTCCAAACCGCATTGCCACAGCTATACGAAATGGCAAACGGAATGCTGCTACAGATTACAACTGCAATCCAAACGAATCTTCCAGGGTTATTACAACAAGGTGTTGAAATCGTAACTAATATTGCAAATGGAATATTGCAGAATATTCCTCAATTAATTTCGATGGCAGCAACACTGATGGCTAATTTTGAAAATGCGATATGGTCAGCTCTACCACTTGTTTTAGCGGCCGGAGGTAAATTAATACTTAATCTTGTCAATGGAATTATTAATAATCTTCCACAGATTGCAACAGCTGCAGCTCAAGCAGTGGCAAAAATGACGGTAACAATCGGACAGAATCTACCGCAGGTTCTGCAGTCCGGTATTGAGATTATTGGAAAGTTGGCGGCTGGATTAATTCGAGCATACCCAAGCCTTATAGCTCAGATTCCTCAAATTATTTCTGGAATTCGAAGCGCGTTTTCAAATGTTGATTGGTGGACTATTGGTCACAATATTATCCAGGGAATTGCGAATGGACTTAGAAATGCAGGACATATGTTGTGGGAAGCTGTCAAGGGAGTGCTTGGAAACTTTAAAGACAATGTGTTAGCATTTTTCGGCATTCACTCACCCGCACGATGGGGTGTGTTCGTAGGAGAAATGATTGACGCAGGATTTGTCAAAGGAATTATAGGAAAATTTCCGGCAATTAACTCTGCAGTAACCAAGCTTCGGGATATTGCTACAAGCCCGTTCTCAAACGCGAATTTGAATTATGATTTACAGGGAACGGCAAACAGCTCCAGAACATCAGGAAATGAGACGTCAAGCCGGCTTGATACTTTAATTGCATTATTAAGAGCGATTATTGCAATCATAGATGGAAAACCAAGCGGAGATGTAAGCGAACGAGAGCTGATTCGAGCATTAAGAGATATGGGGGTTGTATTCGAATGATAGAAATCAAATATATGTGTTCTAATGGTAAAGAATACAATCTTGTGGGTAACCGGATGAGACCAACGTCCGGTTATTTCCATGAATATGAATGGAAACCAATGACCACAGATCAGGAAATTGGAGCAGATGTATACGGGTTTGAAAAAGAACCAAAAACATATCAAATCACATTAACATTCCGTGGACCACTGGAAGAACGCAAAGCCAAGATGGACGAGTTGACAAACTGCTTTGAGTATGACGTTGTAAATCTTACTCCAGGGCGCATATGGTTTGGAAACTATTATATTGATTGTTATATTAAGGATATGTCCAGCAAAGTGTCATCTACCCGGAACTGCTGGACAGACATGGAACTCGGTATCTACTGTCCATATCCTATGTGGGCAGAGGAAGAATCTAAGAGCTTCTATCCGGATAGCACAGACAAGGGGGGAATTTATAACTTCTTAGATTACCCATATGATTATCAATATGACTATTCGAAACCATTATCCGGAACAGAGCATTGGTATGTAGATCATTACAGAAGTAGCAATTTTCAGATGACTATCTATGGCCCGTGTGCGAATCCAAGAATCATAATTGCCGAACAGGTCTATCAAGTGTATGACACGCTTGAAGCACATGAATACATTGTTATTGATTCACGTAAGAAAACAATTATAAAAAGACTTGCTAATGGTACAGAACAGAACATTTTTTATAAGAAAGCAACCGGCAATTCTATATTCACGGAAATTCCGTCAGGAGACATCTTGATAAATTGGAGTGGAGAGTTTGGCTTCGACATTGTGGTGTACAAAGAAAGGAGTGTACCGGAATGGATCTCATCAAAACAGATCAATACGGAAGGCAGATCGGCTATGTCCAGGGTGCGAATATAGATTTCGAAGTCGGAGCTGATGAAGCCGACAGTATTAATGATTTTGAGATTGAGCTTAAGCGTTGGAATTGGGATGGATCTATTAGATATGGAACTAGAGTATTTTCACCGGATACTGAGTATGGCGGAATTGTCCGAGAAATCAGCACCGATACAAGTACCAATGTAATCCGCGCAAAAGGAGATACCTGGCGTGGAATGATGACTAAAAAAATTATACAGCCATTAAGCGGCCAGGATTACGCAACAGCATCTGGGGAACTTAATTCAATTATAAAATCCAAGGTTGAAGCTGAGTTCCCTGGACTCTTTTATGGCGTTACTGCAGATACGGGTGTTGCAGTGAACAATTATCAATATGACCGATATTGTACCTTGCATACTGGACTGATTAAGATGTTGAAATCAGTAGGATATCGACTGGATATCAGATACCAAGAAGGTGATGTTGGTATGGCCGGATATGTGAAAGTGAGCGCTGTTCCAATCAACGATCTGTCATCAGAATATGAGCTGACCAATGATAATAACATGAATTTCACAACTGACGATAACCGGCGCGGGATCAACCATCTGATTTGCCTTGGAAAAGGGGATTTAAAGGACAGGTTGGTTATACATCTATACACTGATCAGAACGGTACAATTTCGCAGACTCAGCAATATTTTAAGGGAACAGAGGAAATTGTGGCTATATATGATAGCAGCGGATCAGAAAGAGATGACCTGATTAAGAATGGAATTAAGGAATTGGAAAGCAAGAAGTCAAGTATGTCTTACAACATGACCATGACTAAGTTGGAAGGAAATATTGACTTAGGAGATATTGTTGGAGGAAAAGATTATCTGACTGGAATTAGTATGAAGAAACCGATTGGTCGAAAGATATGGACAATATCCTCCGGGAAAGAAAAAGTAGTGTATAAACTGGAAGGAGAGACATAATGGAAATAATTACAGGATATACAGGAAAGCCTCATGTAACATCAGAACAGGATAGAGATGTAAATATTGGAGTTGTGGGAGAAGGGTCTTATGTACTGAAGACTGGAATGCAGTTGGCAGCAGAGGTATCTTCCAACAATGAAATTAAAATCAGAGACGGTGTGTTGATGCATCAAGGGTGCACGGCATCAATCAAGAAAAATACATATGACTCTCTTATTATCACCAATGGTAGTCAGGGAATGAAACGTGTTGATTTGATTGTTGCAAGATACGAAAAGAATCAAGACAATAGAATAGAAAGCCTTGACTTGAAAGTTATACAGGGAACACCGGCGGAATCAAACCCGGCAGCACCACAATATACAAAGGGGGATATTCAGGCCGGTGATTATGTGGCAGATATGCCGCTTTATAAAGTAATTATCGATGGATTGAATATAACAGAGGTGAAAAAAGCATTTGAGATTGTTGGGTCAAATAAGGATTTTTCCAAGTTATTGGACTATGATCCAACCGAAAAAACGTATTACGAAAACGGGTGGACCATGAAATATCGTTATATAAGCCACGATCAGGTGTATGTAACCCTGCAAAACACAAATACTGGCGCAACAGAAGCTATCCCTAATAACCTTATTATGGCCGGTGTCCCGCTTCAGATATTATTTGAGCAATACATTCCGGTAAAAATGGTAGTTGGGAACGTAATAGTCGGTTACGGAAGTATCATGTTTTCCGGAAAAGGCGCATACCTGCAGTCTGTAGCTTACGGGAATTCCGTAAGCTGGTTTGGATACGGGGTGGTAATAGTTGAGTAGAAATGTTATCCATACATATATTCCAACCTATAATTAACTCGCATTGGCCCCTCTCGATTTGCAGGATAAAAATACTGAAATATTTCACCATTCCATATCTCCGGGGCGTAAAAATGCACTTCTTGTGCCACAGAATCTCCGTTGTATGTTTTTACGCTAAGCCGTGTTGTAGCATGGTCATCTCCAAACCAGTTTTTTAATTGCTCGACAGAAAACAGTTTCGCATACCCAATGTTCATGGCAATGTTAACTATCATCGTGCCAGATACTACCTTAACCCGACCGCCATACATCGTATAGATCTGTTGCGCATCGGTGTTAAGCAACATTTGGAACCCCAATTGCTCAGACAAATCCTTATTTTACACAGAAAGGAGAGATATATATTATGAAAATTACTTTTAATGATGCGTCAGAAATGACCATCCAGTCAGCAACCATCCGAACAGATGGATCGCTGTTGATCAAAACCATCTCTGTCACGGAGGACGAACTCCGGAATACATTCCAGGACGAATTCCGGACGAAAAAGATTACCGTAACGGAAAGAGAAACGACCGTAGCAGAGTACGAAGATTACACAAACCTGAATGCGCTGGTTAAATATACCGGTGGGATTCTTGGTGTAGTGATGTATCGGGAAAAAGAATCACCAATGGATCGTATTGATGCACTGGAAGAGCATGTGGACAATCTAACGAAAGATAATAAAAGCCGTGAGGCTGAAAATGCAGAGCTTATCGCTACCGTGGACAGTATCCTCACAGACGTGTTACCGGCACTGCTCGGTGATGGCACAGAAGAAACTAATACAGAAAATACGGATACAAAATAAGAAAGGAAAAGAAAGGATGAATGATATGACAACATTTATTGCAAGCAGAATTATGGAAGAGGCCGACAAAAGCGTTGAGGCAGGGCAGAAGAAATACCGTGCATATTTTGTAAAAACACGCTTATACAAGAGATGGAAAGATAATGTTGATACTATTTTAAAAACGGACGGGTATGAAGATGTAATTGTAGAGGCATAAGGAGAAAAGAAAAATGGCAGTTAAAACAGTACAGTATGTATTTAATGGGCAGACATATGATCTGACGCTAAATGCATCTACAGGAAAATATGAGGCAACAGTGCCGGCGCCTAGCAAATCCAGTTACTCACAAGATGGCCATAAATATGGGGGCTCTGTAATAGCTACAGATGATGCCGGAAACTCAACGACCGTAAATCAGGATCATGCCACATTTGGTTCAAGTTTGCTACTTCGCGTTCTTGAAAAAGTTGCGCCAACACTTGCTTTCACTTACCCAACCGCGGGCGCGTACATTACCGATGCAACACCGGTTATTAAATTCAAGGTGACAGATAATGACTCTGGGGTTAATCCAGATACAATCGTTATCAAAGTTGATGGCGCAAAAGTTACAACTGCATTCACAAAAACAACAATCACCGGTGGTTACGAGTGTTCCTACACTCTAGGAACAGCATTGGCAGATGGCGCGCATACTATTTCAATTGAAGCATCTGATTTTGATGGAAACGCTGCAACAGCTAAGACGGTCACATTTACGATTGATACAATTCCACCGACACTTACACTTACAAATCCAGCAGATGGGCTTATCACAAACAAATCCGCTCTGGTTGTATCTGGTAAAACAGATGATGCGACATCTAAACCTGTAACAGTTACAGTCAATGGAACGGCGGTTGCAGTTAACTCGGATGGTACATTCTCAAAAGAGATTACGCTTGTCAATGGTTCTAACACAATTACCGTTGTTGCAAAAGACAAAGCCGGCAAGACTACAACTGTAACACGTAAGGTAACACTTGATACCGGTGCACCTGTATTCAAGGGTATTACTCTTACACCGAACCCAGTTGATTGCGGTAAGACGTTCGTTATCTCTGTTGAGGTGGTAGACTAAGGAGGTACCGTATGGTTACGAAAGTAATCGGTAAGGTCGATGGAAAAGAAGTTGTCTTTGAGCATGCAGAGGGGGACTTGTGGAATATCACAGTCCCTCTTGATTTAGATGGAATATATGTGGTTGAAGTCACAGCTTATGACGATGCGGGAAACGTAGCGTTTTGTACAAAGATACTGTTGATTGTGGATCCAGCTACGCTATGCGCGCAGCTTGTAGCGCTTGATTATTTTGCCGAAGTCGTTCCGGAAGAATATGATGCCATCATGCAAAATGATGATTTTCAAGTAGAGGCAGTGTATCCGTGTCATCATGGAAGGGGGTGTTGCTGTGAATAAGGTAAAATTCATTCTAGGAGAAGATAAACACGTAAAACTTCTGATCAGAAGTCCCAACGATGAACCATTCACGATATTAAGCGCCCATTACAGTCTTCTCAGGTACGGGGAAGTGGAAGTGAGCGGAGAGTGTGAGATAGATGGTCATTATCTTGACGTGAAAATCTCGCCACAGAACAAGTCATGCTATGTGCTGGAAATCACATACGTGGTTGGTGATTCGACGAGAAAGGCAAGGATAGAAGTGGAGGTAATCTGATGCTTGAAATTGCAAATGTGAAGTTAAGCAAGAACACGGTGAATGCTGGAGAAAAGTATGTAATATCCGTAGATATTAATGAGATAATAGATTATCCTTATGACTTTCCTTATGACTTTCCTGTATCATGTACAAGAAAAGCAGAGCCTGAAAAGTAGGTGAACGCATGGAAATCAGAGCAAGACCGAAAGGTCTTATTTTTATACAGAAAATTCGAACTAAAGAGAAGTGAGGTATATGAAAATGGAACAGGCTAATTACATCAAAGCTATTTTCACAGCGCTATTCGCCTTCCTGTCAGCGCTCCTTGGAGTACTGGCAGTGCCGGTGATCCTGTTGGTGGTATGCAATCTGATTGACTACATGACCGGGCTTATGGCCAGTAAGTATAGAGCGGAGGACATAAATTCCTATAAGAGCATTCGAGGAATCTTCAAGAAGGTGTCCATGTGGCTCTTGGTAGTGGTTGGAGCAATTATTGACGAAATGCTATTATATGCATCCTCTACGATTGGCTGGAAATCTCCGGTGACATTCTTGATTGCATGCATTGTAGCAATGTGGCTGATCTGCAATGAGATTATTAGTATATTAGAAAATATCCAGGACATGGGCGTTAAGATACCAGCGTTCTTGCAGCCATTGGTCAGACATATCAGGTCACAGGTGGAGGAACAGATTAACAGTAGTGATTCAGGGGGCGAGTAATCGTCCTCTTATTATTTATGTGCGACGTCGCACAGAAAGGAAATTAAGTATGAATATCATCGAAACAAATCTTAAATTCAAAAACAACATGACAAATAGATCTGCAACAAAAAGGATTATCCTGCATCATGCAGAAGCAAGTAAGTGCACAGCAGAAGACATTCACCGCTGGCACTTAAACAACGGCTGGGCGGGTGCCGGATATCACTTTCTGGTAAGAAAAGATGGATCTGTTTACAGGCTCCGGCCAGAAAACAAAGTAGGAGCTCACGCTCAGGGAGCCAACTCTGACAGCATTGGAATCTGCTTCGAGGGGGCATATATGACAGAAACCATGCCACAGGCACAGATCAATGCCGGAAAGGAATTAGTAGCGTACTTGAAAAATAAATACGGCATCAGCAAGGTACAGGCACACAGAGATGTATGTTCGACTAGCTGTCCAGGAAAGAACTTCCCGTTCAATCAGATCGCAGGAGCAGCTGCAGCAAGTGTACCAGTTAATTCCACCACAGCAACAAGTTCGGCGGCAAAACCAGCAACGCCTTCTGGAAACGACTGGGTACGCAGACTGCAGAAAGAATGCAATGCTCAGGGGTTTTCCAGGCAGGTTGTTGATGGCATTCCAGGAAAGAACACTCTTGCAGGTTGTCCAATCTGTAGAAAAGGAGCAAGAGGAAATATCACAAGACTGATTCAGGAGAGACTGAATAGTCTTGGATTTAACTGTGGCAAAGTAGATGGAATCTTTGGTGCTGGAACATATGCGGCAGTAATTGCGTTCCAGAAAGCTCATGGACTCACAACTGACGGCATTGTTGGACAGAACACATGGAGAGTTTTACTTGGAATGTAAGATGATCAGCAATGATATCTGGATGCAGATTCCATCAGGCTGGATTGCTGCAAGATATGGTGGAAAGACATATGTAGGATAATCAAAATCGTCTTGTATTAACTGGCTAACTCCGAAACCGGTCACGAGAGAAAGGTCGATCCCTTCCTTCTCAAAATAATTCTTTTCTATTGCAACATACATCGGTGCATAGAAGATAGAATGAGCGACTTCATTCAGTGTGACAGGAGTCAGATCCGTCTTTTTATTATTGATAGATTTTGAAGTTTTTGAAGTTTTGCCTGTCGCAGATTCCGGTTTATCAGCGGATGTGCATGCCAAAAGTGAAGTGACAGATAGTGTAAAAAGTAGAAGAAGAGCGGTGATACACTTTTTCATAAGATCCTCCCAGGGAAATATATTCTATGCTTTATAGTATATTCAGATGTGAAAGATCAGTGACAGTGGGTGGATAGATTACAAAATTTCTTATTTTATTTTAAATGAATTAATGGTAAAATATTGAAGTATTAACGAAAATGAGAGGAAAAAGAGTATGAAACAAAAAAATAGCTTTAGCGGACAGATTGGATTTGTATTTGCAGCTGCCGGAAGCGCAGTCGGTGTGGGAAATCTCTGGCGCTTTCCATATCTGGCGGCAAAAGATGGAGGCGGATTGTTCCTGCTTATCTATCTGGTACTGGTGCTGACGGTCGGATTTGTGTTATTGACTACGGATATTGCAATTGGCCGCAAGACAGGCAAAAGTGCAATCTATGCTTATGAATCAATGAAGAAAAAATGGAAATTTCTTGGAGTGATCACATTCTTGGTTCCGGTGTTGATCATGACCTATTACGCAGTTATCGGCGGATGGATTTTAAGATACATTGTTATTTATCTTACAAGCTCAGGGAAGCAGGCAGTAGCAGATGACTGCTTTACCGCATTCATTTCTTCACCATCGTCGGTGTGGTATGGATTGATCTTTATGCTGCTGACAGCATTGATCGTATATAACGGTGTAGAAGAGGGAATCGAACGGGTTTCGAAATTTATCATGCCGGTTCTGCTGATTATGGTAATCGGAATTGCAATTTTCTCACTTACATTGAAGACTACGCTGGATGATGGAACGGTACGTACCGGATTGCAGGGGCTTAAGGTGTATATGAAACCGGATCTGACAGGAATTACGGTTGGCCGCTTCCTGCAGATTACACTGGACGCAATGAGCCAGCTGTTCTTCTCTCTGAGTGTATCAATGGGAATTATGATTACATATGGCTCATATGTTAAGAAAGATGTAGATCTGAATAAGGCAGTATCGCAGATTGAGATTATGGATACCGGAGTTGCATTCCTTGCCGGTGTTATGATCATCCCAGCAGTATTCGTATTCTCCGGTTTGGACGGAATGTCAGCGGGACCGGGACTGATGTTTGTATCATTGCCAAAGGTATTCTACAGTATGGGAACGGTCGGACGTGTGATCGGAATTCTGTTCTTTGTACTGGCAGGATTTGCCGCATTGACATCCTGCATTTCGGTACTGGAATCAATCACTGCAAACTGTATGGAATTATTTCACACAGAGCGTAAGAAGACGACCAGAGTGTTATCGGTGATCTACCTTATCGCAACAGCAGTGATCGCACTTGGATACAGCATCTTCTATGTAGAAGTTGCACTTCCAAACGGAAGTACAGGACAGCTTCTGGATATCATGGACTACATCAGTAACAGCTTTATGATGCCGTTTATTTCGCTGTTATCAGCAATCTTGATCGGCTGGATCATGAAACCGTCATGGATTGCGGAGGAAATGGAACTGAATGGCGAGAAATTCAAACGTAAAAAGTTATATAATGTGATGATGCGTTATATTATGCCGGTTATCATGGTGATTCTGTTCCTGCAGTCAACAGGTGTGTTGAATCTGATTATGAAATAAGAATATTGGAAGTAAATGAAGCAAAAAGGAGATCAGAGAAATATGAGTACAAAAGCAGAACATGCAGCAGAATTACACCAGAGAGGATGCAACTGCGCCCAGGCAGTAGCCTGTACATTTTGCAAAGAATTCGGAATCAGTGAAGACGATATGTTTCGTATCGCAGAAGGTTTTGGTCTGGGTATGGGCGTGATGGAGATGTGTGGTGCATTGTCTGGAATGGCAATGATCATCGGCCTTGATAACAGTCAGGGAGGCACAGAAGAAGGATCCAGAACCAAAGGGGATACATATAAGAAGATCCGAAGCAAAGTAGAAAAATTCAAAGAGAAAAATGGTTCCTGCATCTGCCGGGAGTTAAAAGGTGTGGAGACAGGAAAAGTTCTCTGCAGTTGTCCACAGTGTATCGCAGATGCCGTAGCTTTGACAGAAGAATATCTGGCAGAGCAGGGAAAATAAAGTCTGGATAAAATAAAGCTCAGGGAAAATGAAATCCGGGAAAAGTCAATGCATAATGGAGAAAAGAAATGCGATTAAAAAATATATTAATTGTTGTAAAAGATATCGAACATTCCAAACAATTCTATCATGACCTGTTCGGACTGAATACAATTCTTGACAATGACGGCAATGTGATATTAACGGAAGGCCTGGTACTTCAGGACGAAAAGATATGGAAAGAAGTTCTGAATAAGGATATTATTCCGGAAAATCATGCCAGTGAGTTATATTTCGAAGAACCGGATATCGAAGCATTTGCCAGAAAGCTTGAAAAGTTGTATCCGAATGTTAGGTATGTCAACCGGCTGATGACACACAGCTGGGGGCAGAAGGTGGTCCGTTTCTATGATCCAGATGGCAATCTGATCGAAGTAGGAACACCGATGTAAAGAATTCCAATGAATGGTGCGAGGCAGTATCCGATGAAGAATACGGAAAATTGAAATAATCCTACCGAAGTATAAAAAATGTGATAAAATGGTTGCAGTCAGGGAACTGATTGCAGCCATTTTTTGGGTATCGCCATGTGTTCGTAAGGAACTGCCAGTGGCAGGTCATGTAGATACAAAAGTATGCAAGAGAAGTTGCTGGCGGTCGATTCTGAGGATTAACAGAGACAGAACATGAAAGGACAAGAATCATGAAGATAACATCAGTTGCAGTATTAGGTGCAGGTGCGGTAGGTTCCTATGTGATCTGGGGACTTGCGGACCGTGAAGATATAAAGCTTGGTGTGATCGCCGAAGGAGAGAGAAAGGAAAGACTGAGCCGTCAGGGCTGTGCGATCAACGGAAAGGTCTATCATCCGGAGGTGTGGACACCAGAGGAAGCAGAAAATGTGGATTTCCTGATCGTTTCGTTAAAATACGGTGCATTACCGGGAGCATTGGAAAGCATCCGAAAAATAGTTGGAAAAGATACCAGTGTAATGAGCCTGATGAATGGCGTGGACAGCGAAGAGATCATCGCAGAACAGATTGGAAAGTCACGCATTCTTCCGGCTGTGATTAAAGTAGCGTCGCACAGAGAAGCGGACGGATATCATTTCGATCCGGAGACAACACTTGGGATTATCTTCGGTGAATATGAAGCCCCATACGAAAGTGAAAGGGTAAAGGCGGTGAAAGAACTGTTTGCCGGTACGGGAATCCATTACCGCTCAACGGAATATGCAATAGAAGAAGTGTGGTGTAAATTCCGTCTGAATGTCTGCAATAATCTGCCACAGGCAATCCTGGGAGCAGGTGTTGGCTGTTACCGGGACAGTGAACATATGAAAGCAATTCAGAATGGTTTGAAAAAAGAACTGGAAGCAATTGCAGAAGCGAAAGGAATTGACATCAGTAAAGCGGACAGAATGTCTGGACGGGGAAGTGCGGTTCCGCCAATGGCCCGTTATTCCACATTACAGGATCTGGATGCAGGACGTCATACGGAGATCGATATGTTCTCCGGAGCGCTGATGCGTATGGGAAAAGAACTGGGGATTCCAACACCATATAATGAATATACTTATCATATGATCAAAGCACTGGAAGAAAAGAATGACGGCAGATTTGCCTATACAGGAGAGGAAGAACCAACCTGGTCGAAATAAAAAGTTTGGGGAAGAGATATGTTAAAAAAAGAAGAAATGATTACACTTTTAAAGAATGACGTAGTTCCGGCACTTGGCTGCACGGAACCGGTATGTGTAGCACTGTGCGCAGCAAATGCAGGGAAAATGACGGAAAATAAGATCCGCTCGATAGAAGTGGAAGTAAATGCAGGAATCTATAAAAATGGAATGTCGGCAGGAATCCCAGGCTGTGATTATGTAGGACTTCCATATGCAGCAGCACTGGGAGCATATCTTAAGAATCCGGAAAAAGGGCTGGAACTTCTGGAAGATATCACACCGGAAATTCTGGAACAGATGAAAGAACTGTGCGGTATGGCTGCTGTATCCGTGAAGATGAAAGAGCAGGAGCAGGGATTGTATGTGAAATGTAAGATCAAGACAGAAGCAGATATGATCACATCGGTCATCAGAGGAACACATACGAATCTTGTATATCTGGAGAAAAATGGAAAGATTATATATGAAAAAAATCAGGAAAACGGACAGGCATCAGATAATGCTCTGATTGAGGCGTTGAAACAGATGACAATTGCACAGATCCGCCAGGTTGCAGATACAGCTTCAGAGGAAGAATTACATTTCCTGATGGATGGAGTGGAAATGAATGAAAGACTGGCAGCTTATTCCGAAGATAAGAAAGTCGGAGTAGGAATTGCAGATACGCTTCGGAGTGAAAAAGGTTCAGAGGTGTTGAAGAATGATCTGTTGACCAGAATTATGCTGAAAGTAAGTTCGGCAGCCGAGAGCCGTCTGGACGGCTGTCCGCTGCCGACGATGAGCAGTTCCGGTGCGGGAACAAAAGGTCTGGTAGTGATCCTGCCGGTCAGTGAAGCAGCAGACGCATTGGAAGTGTCAACGGAGAAAAAGGTGCGTGCGCTTGCAATTGCTCACCTGATGAACCGTTATATCAATGCTTATATAGGAAAGCTGTCACCGATGTGCTCCTGTGTCATGGCATCATCAACGGCTGCATCCGTAGGAATTGCTTACCTGCTGGGAGGCAGTGACGAACAGCTTGGGTATGCGGTGCGAAATATGTCCGGGACGGTAACGGGAATGATCTGTGACGGCGGAAAGGTCGGCTGTGCAATGAAGGTTGCAACAGGATCATCAGCAGCCTTGCTTTGTGCGCTGACGGCCGTTCATGATGCGCCGCTTCGTGTGAGTGACGGTATCTGTGCAGAGACACCGGAAGACTGTATCCGTCATATGGCACAGATCGGTAATCAGGGGATGGCGCAGACGGATAAAGAAATCATTCATATTATGGAGCAGAAAAAGTGATGACAGAAAAAGTGAAACAACAGCATATGTTTTCAAATAAAATGATCGCCGGTATTCTGATACCGGTCGTTCTGGAACAGTTATTGAATTCAATTATGGGAACGGCAGATACGATGATGGTAAGTAATATTGGATCTGCAGCTATCTCGGCAGTATCGCTGGTGGACTCTATCAATATTCTTGTGATACAGGCATTTTCGGCACTGGCAGCAGGAGGAGCAATTGTCTGTTCACAGTATATCGGACAACAGAATAAAAAGATGGCGAATGAATCTGCAAGACAGGTGTTATTCATCATCACGGCCATCTCGATCGCAGTCAGTGTGTTATGTCTGGGATTTAAGAAACCGCTTTTGCGCCTGATTTTTGGTTCAGTAGAAGCTGACGTTATGAGAGCCTCAGAGACATATTTCTTTTATACAGCTATTTCATTTCCGTTCATAGCGGCATATGATTCGGCGGCATCCATTTTTCGCGCGCAGGAGAATACGAAAGGTCCAATGCTCATTTCCATGATATCGAATGCGATGAATATTGTTGGAAATGCAATTATGATCTGGATTTTCCATATGGGAGTTGCTGGTGCGGCAATTTCTACACTGGTCTCCCGTATATTCTGTGCAGTGGTAGTATTGATTCAATTAAGAAAAGACCGGCAGCCAATCGTGGTAAGAGATTACCTGAAAATCCGTCCGGACTGGGCAATGATCCGGAGAATACTCGGAATCGGAATTCCGTCCGGTGTGGAAAATAGTATGTTCCAGCTTGGGAAACTGGCGATACAGTCTACCGTATCAACATTAGGTACAACAGCAATCGCAGCACAGGCAATGACAAATATTTTGGAGAATCTGAATGGAATGGCGGCAATCGGAATTGGTGTAGGGTTGATGACAATTGTAGGTCAGTGTATGGGAGCGGACAGAAAAGATGAGGCGGTCTATTACATAAAAAAATTAAGCGTGATCGCAGAAGTGGCAATCATTGTAAGCTGCTTGCTGGTATTTGCATTGACCGGACCTGTAACAGTTCTTGGCGGCATGGAGCCTGCAAGTGCAAAGATGTGTTTCCATATGGTAATCTGGATTACGATTGTGAAGCCGATTGTATGGACGCTGGCATTTGTTCCGGCATACGGACTTCGTGCGGCAGGAGATGTGAAATTTTCAATGGCTGCATCCTGTATTACAATGTGGCTGTGCAGGTTCTGTCTGTGTGTGATACTGATCCGGTTTCTGAAATTTGGAACGATGGGTGTCTGGATCGGAATGTTTGCTGACTGGACGGTACGTGCAGTAATATTTACATGGAGATTCCATAGCAGAAGATGGTTAAGATATAAAGTGATTTAAACATTATTATGAATCAATAGAGTATGAGATCAAAACAAATAATAATCAGGAAGATTAAAGGAGAAAGAAAATGAATGAATTATATGAATTGATTGAAAAAAAAATAAAGGCATCCGGATATCCGAGACCAATCTCGGGGGCAGATGTATATGATGATATCTGTGATCAGATCGATGGAAAAGAAAACGGGACGTATTTATTATTGTCAAAATTTGAAGAAGATGTGGTATTTGAGTATCATATTACGATTCGGGATGAGGATTTTAATCTGGGAGTTCTGATGATGAAGACACCGGAAGGTACATTTGAAGTAGACTTCGATGCATAGATTTACTTGGGATTTAATTTATTAACTGGGGAAGCGGCCTCTCAGTCCTTGAAGGAAACAATAGATAAGGCTTCTTGTTCAGGTT
>PPYE01432760.1_pt1 | contig 77818 bp, 68 predicted proteins | sample 1559881 | NCBI WGS metagenome assembly PPYE01 (sample SAMN08240022, study PRJNA423297) | Human gut metagenome, whole genome shotgun sequencing project. | reverse complement strand
GGTCCGAGTGGCGAGAGTCGAACTCACGGCCTCTTGAACCCCATTCAAGCGCGCTACCAAACTGCGCTACACCCGGTCACGACCGAACCGGTCAATCAGCATGTATGATTATACCGGGTTTACTTGGATTTGTCAAGGGTTTTTCCGCATATTTTTTACAAAATTTTTGAAATCCGATTTTTTTCACGCCTGTTCGTAGCCTTTTTTGCGGATCACATCCACAACCTGGTCCACATACTTCTGGCAGGTCTCTTTGCTGGGAGCTTCCACCATCACACGAACCAGGGGTTCGGTGCCGGATTCCCGCACCAGGATGCGGCCGGTGTCCCCCAGCTCGGCGGCAACAGCCTGCACGGCGGCCTGCACGTCCGGGTCATTCTGTGCGGCAGCCTTATCGGTGACCTTGACGTTTTCCAGCACCTGGGGATAGATGGCCAGAGGCGCGGCCAGTTCGCTCATGGGCTTCTTGCGGGCCATCATCACTTCCATCAGCTTCAGGCTGGTCAGGATGCCGTCGCCGGTAGAAGCGTACTTGCTGAAGATGATATGGCCGCTCTGCTCGCCGCCGATACGGCTGCCGTGCTGCTGCATATACTCATACACATACTTGTCGCCCACAGCGGTCTTGGCGTAGTCGATGTCCAGCTCATCAAAAGCCTTGTACAGACCGAAGTTGGACATGACGGTGGTGACCACCGTGTTGGTGACCAGCTTGCCCCGCTCCTTCATATAGCGGCCGTAGATGTACAGGATATGGTCGCCGGTGACCACATTGCCCTTCTCGTCCACGCACAGGCAGCGGTCGGCGTCGCCGTCATAGGCAAAGCCAACGTCCAGCCCCTTCTCCACCACAAACTTCTGCAGGCCCTCAATGTGGGTGGAACCGGCATTGAGGTTGATATTCAGGCCGTTGGGCTCGGCATTGATCACATAGGTGGTGGCGCCCAGAGCGTCGAACACCGCCTTGGCAATGTTCCAGCTGGAGCCGTTGGCACAGTCAAGGCCCACCTTCACGCCGCGGAAACTGTACATGCCCAGACTGATCAGGTAACCGATATACCGGTTACGGCCGGAGATGTAGTCCACCGTGCAGCCGATCTGATCCCGATGAGCAAAGGGAAGCTCCTCCCATTTCTGGCCGAAGACTTCCAGGTTGCCGTCCAGATACGCTTCCACCAGAGAGATGGTCTCTTCATCCATCTTTTCGCCCTGACCGTTGATCAGCTTGATGCCGTTGTCGTAATATGGGTTATGGGAGGCGGAAATCATGATGCCGCAGTCGAAATTGTCCACCCGGGCGATGTAGGCCACGGACGGGGTGGTGGTCACATGCAGCAGGTAAGCATCGGCGCCGGATGCCACCAGCCCGCCCACCAGGCTGTACTCAAACATATAGCTGGAACGGCGGGTGTCCTTACCGATGACGATGCGGGCCGGGCCTTGCTGGGGTGCCAGGCCTTCGGCGGCGGCGCGGCGGCGCTTTTCATTATAGTACCAGCCCAGGAACCGTCCCACCTTGTAGGCGTGATCGGCGGTCAGGGTGATGTTGGCTTCCCCGCGGAAGCCGTCAGTACCAAAATATTTACCCATTGTTTTCCCCTTTCAGGTAATACAACACAAATTAAAACGGCAGACGCACAGGGGCATTCCGCCAGTTCTTCCTTATTGTATCGCATCCACACGCAAATGTCCAGCAAAGCCGGAATTGTACGAATTGACGTTCCCGCCATTTGGGCGTAATATGAACAATAGGAAATACTGCAAGAAAGGACCGGCCTTATGTCCAACGATTCCTTCCGTCTTCTGTATCCCGCCGGGCATCATCCCCCGGAACGCTGTGCTCTGCCGGACACGGAATTCATTCATACTTTGCAGCTGGACCAGATGATCGGTATCCGCCGGGAAAGCTACCGCGGCATTGCGGATCTGCAGCTGGAACAATTCTTCAGCTGCGAGCCCGCCGTGCTGGCGTACCGGGCGGAGCTGATCCTGGAAATTGCGGACAGCGAAGCCTTGCAGGCCCTGATCCGGGACGCGCTGCCCCTGATCCGGGATGCCTACGAGATGAGCAAGGTGCTGAACCGTGGCGACGGCAGCCTGGAAAGCGGTCTGGCCAGCACCCGCTACATTGAACAGTATCTGGAACTGGTGGAGCTGTTCCGGTCCCGGCTGGCCTCCCTGACCGTAACCGGCGCCGGACTGCGGCGTTTGAAAGAGGAGATCCAGACGCGCTGTGACAGCCCGGATTACCGCGCTCTGCGCGCCCATCTGGAGGAGCTGGACATGCAGATCGGCCAGGTAAAAAGCGTCTCTCTGGGGCTGAATCTGGACGGCAGCCTGCATGTAACCGAGGCCGGACTGCTGGGGCTGCACACCCGGCCCTTCCGCCAGGGCAGCGTGCTGGACAAGCTGCTGGGCCACAAGCAAGACCCCATGGTGTGTATATCCGGCTTTGCCAGTGTGAGCAAGGCAGGGCGAAGTGAGGAACGCCAGGCACTGAACGGGGCGGTGTGCCGGGCGCTGGACACAGTGTTTGCCAAAACCATCCGCAGCTGGGAACCGGTAATCAATCAGTTTTTCCATGACGAGACCCGATTCTTCATCGAGCTGATGGATGATCTGCGGTTTCTGGCCGCGGCGGTGCCATTTGTGTGCCAGCTGCGCCGGGCCGGATGCCCCGTATGCCGGCCGGTGATCCGCCCGGTGCGGGATAAGGCCCTGCGGCTGCACAACCTTTATAATCCCATGCTGGCTTTGAAAAATCTCCACGATCCCATTGTATGCAACGATTTTTGCCTGGATGAAAAGGGGCGGTTCTATCTGGTGACCGGTCCCAACCACGGGGGCAAATCCATCTTCTGTTATGCGGTGGGCATGGCCCAGGCCCTGTTCCAGCTGGGACTGCCAGTGCCCGCCGAAGAGGCGGAAATGAGCCCGGTGACCGGCATCTACACCCACTTTCCCACCTCCGACGAGGACAACTACGGCAAGGGACGGCTGGAGAGCGAATGCGCCCGCATCAGCGCCATTCTGCCCCGCCTGCGCGACACCGACCTGCTGCTGATGGACGAGAGTTTCAGCTCCACCAGTCTGCTGGAAGGCGGATATATTGCCGCCGAGGTGCTGGCCGCCATCAGCCAGATCGGCTGCGGCGGGCTGTATGTGACCCACATCCACGAACTGAGCCAGCGGGTGGCAGAGCTGAGCATCGGCCCCGGCAAGCTGGATAATCTGGTGGCCCAGATGCAAGATGTGGGCAACGGAACCCGCAGCTACCGGATTCTGCGCACCACCCCCGACGGGCTGAGCTACGCCCGGGACATTGCCCGCAAATACGGGCTAAGTCGGGAGGAAATTCTGGAACGCCGCCGGGCCCGGGGCGAGGCATAAAAAGCGGCACCTGTCATCCCTTTTGGATGGCGGGTGCCGTTTGGTTTTATTCGGATTCGGGCGGGGCGTCGTCGTAGCCTTCCAGAAAGGTATGGGCCACCCCGTGGGATTTGTAGCCGGGAACGGTGTCCAGGCAGACCGAATGCAGCGCGCTGAAAATATTGTTTTCGATGTTGGGATTGGTTTTTTTCAGTTCCCGCAGCAGGGTTTTGACCTCCTGCCGCTTGGAGGCGCCCGGCTCATCGCTGCGGGCGGTCATGCGGCAGGCACATTGCAGGAAATGCAGGTCATGGTACCGCGCCCAGGCAATGATATCCTGTTCCTTGACGCAGTAGAGCGGGCGGATGAGTTCCATGCCGGGAAAGTTCTTGCTGTGCAGCTTGGGCGGCATGCCCTGCAGCTGCGCCCCGTAAAACATGCTCATGACGGCGGTTTCGATGACATCGTTGAGATGGTGGCCCAGAGCGATCTTGTTGCAGCCCATGAACTGGGCCTGCTTGTACAGATGTCCCCGGCGCATACGGGCGCAGAGATAGCAGGGGTTGCGGTCGGTGTGATAGGCGGTATCAAAGATATCCGTCTCAAACACCGTGATGGGAATATTCAGCAGTCTGGCGTTGTCCTCGATCTGGCGGCGGTTCTCGGGCGCATACCCCGGGTCCATGACCAGAAACTTCAGCTCGAAGGGCACTTCGGTGTGGCGGTGAAGCTCCTGCATGAGCTTGGCCAGCAGCATGGAATCCTTGCCGCCGGAAATGCACACCGCCACCCGGTCCCCTTCCTGCACCAGTTCGTACCGCTTGATGGCGGCCACAAAGGGGTTCCACAGCTGTTTGCGGTATTTCTTGATCAGGCTGCGCTCGATGACTTCATAGGGCTGCAGTTCACGGGGCATGAGCCGCCACCTCCTTATCCGCCAGGTCAGGCCAGCCGGCCAGGTCCTTGATGACCTCCCCGGCCAGAATCAGCCCCGCCACCGGGGGCACAAAGGCGTTGGAACCGGGGGTAAACCGTTTGCCGGAACCGCTGCGGGCGGTGTCCAGGCTGCCGCCGCTCTGGGCCGGCACGGCGTGGGGCGTCTCCTTGGAATAGACCACCTTGAGGGACCGGATACCCCGCTTGCGGCACTGGGTGCGCATGGCCCGGGCCAGCGGGCAGACCGAGGTGGCATACAGGTCCGCCACCTCAAAAGCGGTGGGGTCCATCTTGCCGGCTGCCCCCATGGAGCTGATCACCAATACCCCCGCCTGCTGGGCCAGCCAGGCCAGCTCCACCTTGGCGCTGACCGTGTCGATGGCATCCACCACATAGTCGAAGGCGGAAAAGTCAAACTGACCGGCGGTGTCCGGGCCGAAAAAGACCCGATGGATGTTGACCACCGCATCCGGATTGATGGAATGAATCCGCCGGGCAAAAACCTCCACCTTGGGCTGGCCCAGGGTTTCGTGGGTGGCGATGATCTGGCGGTTCAGGTTGGTCAGGCAGACCTCGTCGTCGTCGATCAGGTCCAGGGTGCCCACCCCGCTGCGGGCCAGGGCTTCCACGGCGTAGCCGCCCACACCGCCCACGCCGAACACCGCCACCCGGGCGTGCTGCAGGCGCTGCATGCCTGCTTCCCCCAGCATGGTGCGGGTACGGGAAAACTGGTCGATCATAGGATACTATCCTCCCAATTCCTACAAATTCTGTTGGTCATTGTAGCATGCGGGCCGGGCACTGTCAAGGCAAGCCGCTCGACCGGCATTGCCGAAAAATACCGGGCACAGCGGATGGCTGTACCCGGCACTTGGAAAAAAGGGGTTCTGTATATTATTGGTGGGGGTCGGCGTGGGTGCAGCAGCCCGAGCAGCCGGAACATCCGCCGCAGCTGCCACCACAGGAGCAGGAGTGTTTGCCCTCCCGCTTGTCACGGATCATTTTATACACGGCCAGACCCACGGCGCCGAACACCAGCACCGCCACGATGATCGTGGCCAGATTGCTTCCCAGAAATGCCAACATGGCAAACCCTCCTTTATACAATATGAATCGGTTTTATTTGGCAGTGACCACCTTGCGCACATCCAGGCGGAGCTTTTCTTCCTTATACGGATTGGGCCGCACCACCAGGTACACCAGCACCGCCAGCGCAACAAGGGCTGCCACGGTGAAGGGGCCGAAGGAAGCTTCGCCGGTGATCAGACCGCCCAGCTGATAGACGATCATGGCAATGACATAGGCAAAAGCGCACATATAGCCGATGGCGCCCAATGTCCAGCGGGGATTGTTCATCTCCCGCTTGATGGCGCCCATAGCCGCGAAGCAGGGCGCACACAGCAGGTTGAAGATCATGAAGCTGTAGGCACGCACGGCACCGAAATCCGCCGCCACGGCGCCCCAGATGGGGCTGGAGTCCTGCATCAGATCGGTGTCACCGGCGTAATTATACAACACACCGAAGGTATTGACAACCTCCTCCTTGGCAATCAGGCCGGTGACGGTGGCCACGGTAGCCTTCCAGGCCATATCGCCCATCCAGCCCAGAGGGTAGAAGATCCAGGCGACGGCGTTGCCGATAGCCGCCAGCAGAGAATGGTTGTTGTCCTCCACCTCCGCAAAGACACCGTCCACAAAACCGTAGCCCTGCAGGAACCAAAGCACCACCGAAGACACCAGAATGATGGTGCCGGCCCGCTTGATGAAGGACCAGCCACGCTCTGCGGTGGCCCGGATCACGTTGCCCCAGGCGGGCACATGGTAGGCGGGCAGTTCCATGACAAAGGGGGCGGGGTCCCCGGCAAAAGCCTTGAACTTTTTGAGCATGACGCCGGAGATCACCACCGCCGCGATACCGATGAAAAAGGCCGAGGTGGCCACCAGGGGATTTTCTCCGAAGACGGCGCCGGCAAACAGCCCGATGATGGGCAGTTTGGCGCTGCAGGGGATGAATCCGGTGGTCATGATGGTCATTTTGCGATCCCGGTCGGACTCGATGGTGCGGGTGGACATGATGCCCGGCACGCCGCAGCCGGTGGCCACCAGCAGCGGAATGAAGCTCTTGCCGGACAGACCGAAACGACGGAAAATCCGGTCCATGACAAAGGCCACCCGGGCCATATAGCCCACGTCTTCCAGAATGGCCAGCAGGAAGCAGAGCACCAGAATCTGGGGCACAAAGCCCAGCACCGCCCCCACGCCGGCCACAATGCCGTCCTGAATCAGGCCGTACAGCCAGTGTGCCACCACCGGTTCGCCCTGGGCGTTGAGCAGTAGCTTGTCGAACAGACCGGGGACAATCTCCCCGAACAGCACGTCGTTGGCCCAGTCGGTGCCCTTGGTGCCGATGGAGATGGGCAGCTGCCCCATGGCGATGGAGTAGATGACCCCCATGATTACCACAAAGATGGGCAGGGCCAGAATGCGGTTGGTGACAATGCGGTCGATGCGGTCGGAGACGGTCATATTGCCGGTGCGGGCCTGCTTGTGTACCGCCTTTTCCACCACCCGGCCGATGTAGGCGTACCGCTGGTTGGTGATGATGCTCTCGGCATCGTCGTCCATCTCGGCTTCGCAGTCCCGGATGTGAGCGTCCAGGTGGTCCAGGGTGGCTTTATCCAGGCCCAGCTCCTGCTGGATGCGCTCGTCCCGCTCAAACAGCTTGACGGCGTACCACCGCAGGAAGCGGGCATCCACCTTGCCCTGGATGCTTTCCTCAATATGGGCCAGGGCGTGCTCCACGCTGCCGGTGAAGACGTGGGGCAGTTCCCCCGCCTGACCATCCCGGGCAGCGTCCACCGCCATCTGCGCGGCTTTGGCGCTGCCCTCCCCTTTCAGGGCGCTGATCTCGATGACTTCGCAGCCCAGCTCCCGGCTGAGCTTTGCCAGGTCGATGCGGTCGCCGTTCTTGCGCACCAGGTCGATCATGTTCACCGCCATGACCACCGGAATGCCCAGTTCGATGAGCTGGGTGGTCAGATAAAGGTTGCGCTCAATGTTGGTGCCGTCGATAATGTTGAGAATGGCGTCCGGCTTTTCGGTGACCAGATAGCCCCGGGCCACCACCTCTTCCAGTGTGTAGGGGGAAAGAGAATAAATGCCCGGCAGATCCTGGATGACCACGTCCTTGTGGCCTTTCAGGCGGCCTTCCTTCTTTTCCACCGTGACACCGGGCCAGTTGCCCACATACTGGTTGGAGCCGGTCAGGTCATTGAACAAGGTGGTCTTGCCACAGTTCGGGTTGCCGGCCAGTGCGATCTTGATACCCATGCGTATCCTCCCCTTTTTGGTATGGCTTTCGATAGTTAGTCTTAGCTAATATCCAGTGCTGAAAGAAGGCGGTTTGTTCACAACCGCCTGTTTATACCAGTTCCACCATCTGGGCATCCGCCTTGCGGATGCTGAGTTCGTACCCTCTGATGTTCAGCTCCATGGGGTCGCCCAGGGGCGCCACCTTGCGCACCAGAACCTGAACACCTTTGGTCAGGCCCATATCCATGATGCGGCGGCGCACCGGACCTTCCCCGTGCACCCTGGCCACGGTGACGGTTTCCCCCACCCTGGCGTCCTTCAATGTCTTCATTGCATTGCCTCCTCCATACAAATCTATAGCCAACGGGTTGTCCCGTTCAGCTGACCAGTATCCGGTTTGCCATCGTCTTGTCCAGGGCAATCCGGCTGTCCCGGACCTGCAGAATCAGATTGCCGGACAGCTCGCTGACAATGACAATCTCGGTGTCCAGCACAAAGCCCAGTTCGGCCAGGTGCTGGCGCACTTCATCCCGCCCGGTGATCTTGCGGATCAGGTAACGTTCCCCGGGCTTGCCTATGGTAATCGGCATCATTGACGATTCCTTCTTTCTGCCTTGCGATGGCAAAGATGCGATAAACGATAAAGGTTAGCTCTTGCTAACTATCACTTCAGATGCAGTTTATCACCACTAACCGGATTTGTCAATCATTTTTCTTGCATTTCCGGTTAGCATGTGCTAATGTTTAGGTATATTTCAATAAAGAGAGGCTTTTTCCTATGAAGATACACCAGTCCGCAGAGGATTATCTGGAAAAAATTCTCATGATTCAGGAGCGCAAAGGCGAGGTCCATTCCATCGACATCGCCAACGAGCTGGGATTTTCCAAGCCCAGTGTGAGCGTGGCCATGAAAAACCTGCGCATGGCGGGGTATATCTCCATGGACGGGGCCGGGTGCATCACCCTGGAAGCCCCCGGTTACGAGATTGCCACCCGCATTTATCAGCGGCACAAGCTGCTGACCCGCATCCTGACCGCGCTGGGGGTGGATGAGGCCACCGCCGCCGAAGATGCCTGCAAGATCGAACACGACCTGAGCCCCGAAACCTTCGACCGGCTGGCCGAATACGCTGAGAAACATTTTCCCGAAGAATAAACAAACAAAACCGGCGCCCGCACGGAGAGTACACGGGCGCCGGTTTTGCTGATTCGGAATGCCTTTTCCAAAAGACCGCAAATGGCTGTGTACGTTCTTTTCAGGCAGGATAAAAATCGAAGAAACGGCCGCTTTTACGCCGCCACCGTCAGCCGTGCGGGAGAAAATCCGTTGCGGTAACAGCGCAGGTACACATCGGTGCACTTGCGGTAGCTGGCAAAGCGGGCACGGGCGGCTTCCGGATCGCCGTAGGCTTTCCAGTAGCCCTTGCAGGTATAGTTTTTGCCTTTGTGGCGCACGAACCCGATGACATCCTCCAGAGGATAGCCGAGGAAAATGCCGATTTCGTGGGGGAACTCCGCTTCGGTACACAGCCGGGCCGACAGATGGGCCAGATGCTGTTCCAATGTACCGCCGGGATAGCCGGATTGCTCCAGATAGGTTCGCACTTCCCCACGGCGAAGGATTTTTTCCAGCGGGGCCGCGCGGTAGACATAAATCAGGAACGCCGAGGTACGGGCACAGGCTTTCAGCACGGTGATGCGCACGCCTCGCGGCCCCAGTTGGGCCCGCCAGGATTCGATGGTGGCATACATAGCCCGGGCGTCCGGCTCCACCCAGCGAAACAGGTTGGCGGGTTTGAGCCCGGCCATGACCGGAGCACACTGGGTGATAAATGCAACACCGAAATCTCTGCGCATGAGAAAGCCTCCCTTCCGGAAGTTAGCTCTTACTAACTTCCATTTCAAAAAATAAGCCGCTGCTCCGCCCTCGGAGGGTGGATTTCCGGCCAACAAGTTAGTTTTATCTAACTACGGGAAAACTATACCACACCTTTCCCGCCTTGTCAAGGCATGGGAGCAAACTTTTTTTGAAAGTCCTGTTTTTGTCCACACAGGGAGAAAAATGCGGGCGGCAACTGGCAATTGCCAAAAGGCTATGGTATACTGAATGCAAATCATCAGCACAGAATGATTCATCTTCAACACGGAGGAGGTGCGGCATGGATCATATTCTGTATGTTGAGATTAACCTGATCTGTATTCTGATCGTGGCCCTGGAAATAATCCAGCTGGTGCGGGACATTGACAAATCCCCTCGTGTGCGGCTGTTTGTGGGGTTGATGTGCTGTGCTCTGCTCAGTTTCGGATTTGACCTGACCTGGGCATTCCTGCACGCGGCCGGCGCACCGGAGCCTTTGAGCTGGGTGGTCAACCAGCTGTATTTTCTGGCGCTGAACCTGACTTCGGTATTCTGGATGCTGTATGCCGAAACCTGCCTGGAATCGCCCTGGCTGAAAAAGCGGAGCCTGTTTGTTGTGTCCCTGGCGCCGGCGGTGCTGCTGCAGCTTGTCACCTTGGCGGGGCTGGTCTTTCACATCAACCCGGAAGGATACCAGCGGGGCCCTTTGCACTGGTTCCAGGTGACCATCGCCTATTTCTACATTGCCTGGCCGGCGATCAAGGCGTTCCTCAAATCCAACCAGCGGCGCTACTACGCCCAACGGTCGGAATATCGCATGCTGGCATCCTTTGTGGTGTTTCCCCTGCTGTTCTCGATTTTACAGCTGTTTTTGGGCGGCGATGCCCCCATGCTCTGCGTTGGCATCACCCTTTCCATCATCCTGCTGTACCAGAACCGACAGGCACGGTTGATCTCCCGGGATCCGCTGACCGGACTCAATAATCGGTCCCAGTTGATCCAATATCTTTCCGAACATATCAAAAGTCATGACAAGACTTTGTACCTGATGATCATGGACGCCGACCGGTTCAAGAGCATCAACGACACCTACGGCCACAACGCCGGTGACCGCGCGCTGGTGCAGATTGCCACAGCGCTGAAAAAGGCGGTTCCGCCCCGGTTTCTGATTGCACGGTACGGCGGGGACGAGTTCATTGTGGCTGGGGAAGCCGACAGTGAACTGGACATCTGCCTGCTGCGGGATTGCATCGTGCAGACCTTGGCGCAGGAAAACGCCGACAGCGGCGAGCCATGGCATCTGTCCCTGTGCATCGGGTATGCCGCCTACAGCGAAACCATGAACACCATCCCGGATCTGATCGAAGCCGCCGACCGGGAACTGTACAAGGCCAAACGCAATCTGACCAAAGTAAAATAAGCAAAAAAGCCTTCCGCCTGGGATAGGATGGAAGGCTTTTTGCATTGTATTACAGCTGGTGCTGTTCGATCCAGGTTTCCACTTCCCGGGACAGGTCGGTCAGACTGCCGGGGGTGAAGGGCACCTTCATGCCGGCGGCCCCGGCCAGCTCCGCGTAGGAGGCGGTGCCGGCCAGTCGGGTCAGTTTGAGGTAACGCTGCCAGGCATCGTCGTGGTCATGCAGGGCCGCAATGAAGAACTGCAGCGCAATGACGGTGGCCAGACAGTAGTCAATGTAGTAGAAGGGACACTCGTATATGTGCAGCTGGCGCTGCCAGCCGGCGCCCCGGCCGTAGAAGGGCAGGTCGCCGAACTCGTTCCAGGGACGGTACTTATGCTCCAGCTTGAGCCATTCGGCGTTGCGCTGTTCCGGGGTCAGGTCCGGGTTCTGGTAGACAATGTGCTGGAACTCGTCCACCATGCAGCCATACGGCAGGAAGACAAAGCTGTCCTCGGCGTGATACAGCTCATACTTGTCGGTGTCCGGGCCGAAGAAGAGATGATGCCAGGGCGCGGTGAGAAACTCCATAGACATGGAATGAATCTCGGCGCTTTCCATGCCGGGGCACTGCAGTTCCTGGGGAATGTCGGTACGGGCGGCCAGGTAGGCTTCCAGGGCATGGCCGGCCTCATGGGTCAGCACATCCACATCCCCGGACGTGCCGTTCCAGTTGGCGAAGATGAAGGGGGCCTTGTGGTCGGGGATGATCTCCTCATAACCGCCGGTCATCTTGCCGGGACGGCTCATGACGTCGAACATCTCGTTGTCCTGCATGAAGTCGATGAACTCCCCGGTGATGGGGCTCAGTTCATGGTACATCTTGCGGGCACCTGCCATGAGCTCCTCATAGGTGCCGTGGGGGGCGGGGTTTCCGTCCGCGAAGCAGACGCCGGAGTCCCAGAACATGGGATGGTCGATGCCGGTGCGCTTGGCGCGCAGGTCCAGCATGCGGCGCAGCAGCGGCACCACCTGTTCTTCCACTTCCTTGCGGAAGGCGGCAACCTCTTTCTGGCCGTAACCGATGCGGTTCATGCGCACATAGCTCAGCTCGCTGTAATCCTTGTAGCCCAGGATATGCGCCTGCTGGGTACGGTTCTTCACCAGACGGTCGTACAGGTCGTCGAACTCGGCCCGGTGGGCGTCAAAGTAGGAGGCCTCGGCCTCGTAGGCAGCCCGGCGCATGGCGGGGTCCAAGCTTTGCTTGTAGGGAGTCAGCTGGGGAATGGTCAGCTGCTTGCCGTCCAGTTCCACCAGCGCCCCGCCGTACAGCCGTTGGTAAGCGCTGGTCAGGGCGTTTTCTTCCTTCTGCAGCTCGATGACCCGCTCATCCATGGACAGCACCCGGTTCTTCAGGGTGGGCAGCACGGTGGAGCCGAAGGCCTTTTCCAGGGCTTCGGCATGGGGATTGGACAGAATGGCCCGGGCAATGTCGGTTTCGGCGTTGGCCACAGCGGGGCCGTTGGTGTCAAACCAGTCCTGCTCAGCGGCCCAGGTCTTGTCCCGGGTGTCCAGGGTGTAATGGATATTGGCCAGCACCTGGGCGGTGCGGTAGTGAGCCAGGAAGTCGTTTTCCTCCCGGTAAAGGTGAATCAGCTCTTCCCCGCTTTCGGCGGCAGCCAGGCGGACAGCCAGGCTTTTGCAGCCGGTGAGCACCGCCTCCAGGTCGGGGCGCTGATAGGGCATTTCGGAAAATTTCATGGGGTAAGGGTCTCCTTTCATAGGGTTTTTGCGCTTGTCTTTTAGGATAGCACACTTGCCGCAAAAAGGAAAGCCACCGCTTGCGTTTGCCATCGAAAAGAGGTAGTATAGAACCAGGTGAAAACCATACCTGAAAGGGAGATGTTGGCAATGACATATCAGGATATTGCGGAGCAGGCACGGGGACAGATGGGCCCCTGCAAGGCCTGCGCCGTGTGTGACGGACGGGCCTGCCGGGGAACCATTCCCGGCCCCGGCGCCAAGGGCGTGGGCGACTGCGCCATCCGCAACTACGCGGCCTGGCAGGCCATCCATGTGAACATGGACACCCTGTGCGAGCCCGGCACCCCGGACACCAGCTGCACCATGCTGGGACATACCTTCAAGGTGCCGGTGTTTGCGGGGCCTGTGGGCGCCGTGCAGCTGCATTACGGCACCAAGTACGACGACCTGGCGTACAATGACATTCTGGTACCCGCCTGCCGGGATGCGGGTATCCTGGCCTTCACCGGCGACGGCACCAACCCCGCCGTGATGGAAGCGGCCTGCCGGGTCATCGGGGCCAATGCCGGGTTCGGCGTGCCCACCGTCAAGCCCTGGGATGCCGCCACCGTGGCCAAGAAGATGGCCCTGGTCCGGGAATCCGGCGCCTTTGCGGCCGCCATGGACATCGACGCTGCCGGTCTGCCTTTCCTGAAGAATCTGGACCCGCCCGCCGGCAGCAAGACGGTGGAGCAGCTGAGCGAGATCATCCGGGATTCCGGCGTGCCCTTCATCGTCAAGGGCGTCATGACCGTCAAGGGCGCCGAGAAGGCCGTGCAGGCCGGCGCCACCGGCATTGTGGTTTCCAACCACGGCGGCCGTGTGCTGGACGGCACCCCCGCCACCGCCGAGGTTCTGCCGGAGATTGCCAAGGCTGTTAAGGGCCGTGCGCTGATTCTGGTGGACGGCGGCATCCGCACCGGACTGGATATCTTCCGTGCCCTGGCTCTGGGTGCCGACGCGGTGCTGATCGCCCGCCCCTTTGTCACCGCCGTGTACGGCGCCGGTGCCGATGGCGTGAAGGCCTATGTGGATCAGCTGGCCGCCGAACTGGCCGACACCATGGCCATGTGCGGCGCCAAGACCCTGGCCGACATCACCCCGGATATGGTCCGGCTGTAACGAGTATCGTACATAAAAAGCCCCGGGCTGCTTTGACAGCCCGGGGCTTTTGCTTTATCTCTTTGTATCAGCGGGTTGCAGACCGCCGCAATACAGTCCGCCGCCGGATTACTTTTCGTCGGATTCTTTCTTTTTCTGGCCGAAGCGATATTCGGTCCCATTGCGCAGGCGCTGGATGTTGGACCGATGCATGTAAATGACCATGGCCGCCATGATGACGCTGCAGACAAAGATGAACACCAGGTTGGGCACGTCCGCACCGTGCCAGGCCCAGAAGCAGAGCGTCAGGATGGGGTACACCGCCGCAATGATGATGCTGCCCAGCGAGACGATGCGGGTGATGGCAAATTCGATGAGGAAGATGACCACCAGCATCAGGAAGACCAGGGGCTGCAGCGCCAGGATGGCACCGCCGCACACCAGCACCCCTTTGCCGCCCTTGAAGCCGAACCACACCGGCTTCATATGGCCGATGCAGGCAAAGATGGCCGCCAGATAGGCCCCGCAGGCGGGGTCCAGCTTGGGCACCAGGGCGGTGAACAGCCATTTGCCGATGAACACCGCCGCGGCGCCCTTGGCCACATCGCCGATGGCGGTGGCCGCGCCGGGCAGTTTGCCGTAGGTGCGCAGCATGTTGGTCATGCCGGCACTGCCGCTGCCGTGGGTCCGCACATCATCACGGCAGAGCAGGCGGGAGATCAGAATACCGAAGACGATGCTGCCCAACAGGTAGCCTTCCAAAGCCACCAGCACGACAGCCGCTATAAGATGAAGAGTCATGATTCCTTCCCCTTTCGCTTATCGGGCCGACCCGTCGCCGTGTTCACGCACAAGCATGCGCACCGGCGTACCGGTCAGGCCGAAGTTTTCACGGATCTGGTTTTCGATATACCGCTGATACGAGAAGTGGAACAAGGCCCGCTGGTTGACAAAGCAGACGAATGTCGGCGGGCGGGTGGAACTCTGGGTGATATAGAAGATCTTCAGGCGCTTGCCCTTGTCTGAAGGCGGCTGTACCCGCGCCGTGGCCCGGGCCAGCATTTCGTTGAGGGCACCGGTGGGAATGCGGGTGCCGTTCTGCACATCCACGTAGTGGATGGTCTCGAACAGCTTGTCGATGCGCTGGCCGGTCTTGGCGCTGATGAAGATGATGGGGGCATAGGACATGAAGCTGAAGGATTCTTCCAGCTCCTTGCGCATACGGTCCATGGTGTAGGTGTCTTTTTCCACCGCATCCCACTTGTTCACCGCAATGATGCAGCCCTTGCCCTGTTCGTGGGCGTAACCCGCCACCTTGGAGTCCTGTTCGGTGAAGCCCACGGTGGCGTCGATCATGATAACGCAGACCCGGCTGCGCTCCACCGCGGCCAGGCTGCGCAGCACGCTGAACCGCTCCACGCCGCTTTCCACCTTGCCCTTCTTGCGCAGGCCGGCGGTGTCGGTGAAGATGAACTTGCCGTACTGGTTTTCCACCTCGGTGTCGATGGCGTCCCGGGTGGTGCCCGCCTCATTGGCCACAATCAGGCGGTCTTCGCCCAGAATGTGGTTGATCAGGCTGGATTTGCCCACGTTGGGGCGGCCGATGACCGCCACCGGAATGCGGTCCTCGTCCTCCTGCTCCTCCTCCGAGAAGTCCAGGTGGGCGCAGACGGCATCCAGCAGGTCGCCGGTGCCATGGCCGTGCACGCCGGAAACGGGCACCAGTTCTCCCAGACCCAGGGCGTAGAAGTCGTACAGCTCCATGGGCGGGTCGCCGATCTTGTCGCACTTGTTCACGGCCAGCACCACCGGCTTGCCGCTGCGCATGAGCATGGAAGCCACCTCGTGGTCCTGGGGAGTCACCCCGGCCCGCAGGTCGGTGACCATGACGATGCAGTCGGCGGAATCAATGGCCATCTGGGCCTGCTGACGCATGTGGGCCAGAATGCCGTCGTCGATGCTGGGCTCGATACCGCCGGTATCCACCAGCAGGAACTTGTGGCCGTTCCATTCGCAGTCGCAGAAGATACGGTCCCGGGTAACGCCGGGGGTATCCTCCACAATGGCGATGCGCTGGCCGGTGAGTTTGTTGAAGATGGTGGACTTGCCCACGTTGGGGCGGCCCACGATGGCCACGATCGGTTTTGCCATGTGGTCATTCCTCCTTTGGCTTGTGGGGGGCGGATTTGAGCATCCGTACCCCCAGGTAGGCGCGGCAGCTGCCCGCGCCGTCGGTGGGGATCACCACCACCCGGCAGCCCAGGGCTTCGCCCAGCTGTTCGGGGGTGATGTCGTCGAGGAAGCGGTCTTCCTCATCCTGCAGCATGACTTCGGGCACGGCCAGGATGTGCCCGCTGAGTTTGCCGCGGCATTGGTCGATGATATCGGTGGCGGTGACCAGGCCCGCCACGCTCACGTTGCCGCCGAAAAAGCGGTTTTCGATGGCATGGACGGTGATATGCACCCCGGGATACCGGCGGTGGGTCTCCTGGGCCATCTGCTCAATGAGCGGGGCCGCCAGGGTGCCGGTGACCACGTCAAACCGGCGGGGCAGCACCAGACGGCGGGGCTTGGCCAGCTCTTCCAGGAAGGTATCGTGGTACCGCCGCCACATGCCCACGCCGTCCTCCAGCTGGGCGAAATCGTCGTAGAACTCGGTGGGCGGGATCTCCCGTCCGGCGGTCAGATACCATTCGTCGCTGGGATAGACGATGCTGCGGCCATACTGCTGGCGGCAGCGGCGGCTGTACTCTTCCAGGATGTCCAGGGTTTCCCCGGCCGTCCTGGCGTCGTAGGCAGTCAGCTTGAACAGCTTGTCCCGGTAATCGGTGATGCCCGCAGGCACCGCTGCAATGCTGCCCACATGGGGCCGCAAAGCCAGCAGGTCATCCAGGGTGCGGCGCAGTTCGTCCCCGTCGTTGATGCCCCGGCAGAGCACCAGCTGACAGTTCATCTCGATGCCGCCCTTGGCGAACATATCCAGATACCTAAGGGTATCGGCGGCTTTCTTGTTGGCCATCATCCGCACCCGCAAAGCCGGGTTGGTGGTGTGCACCGAAATGAAGATGGGGCTGATGTGCATCTTGATGATGCGCTCCACTTCCCGTTCGGACAGGTTGGTCATGGTGATATAGTTGCCGTACAGAAAGGACAGGCGCTCGTCGTCATCCTTGAAGTAGAGCGGCGCCCGCATACCCGGGGGAAGCTGGTCGATGAAGCAGAACATGCAGTGGTTGTCACAGCTGTGCTTTTCATCCGCCAGATAGGTCTTGAAGTTGCAGCCAAAAGGCTCGTACTGGTCCTTTTCTACCGGGATATCCCGCTGTTTGCCCCCCTCACAGACGGTGAGGGTGAACCGCTCGGAGGCGGTGTAGAACTGATAGTCCAGGGCATCGCACAGAGGGTTGCCGTCAATGGCCATGAGCAGGCATCCGGCGCCCAGGCCCAGGCGCTGGGCCAACGAGTTTTCGTCCACGCTTTGAACGACCAACGGCATCTTTCATTCCCCTTTCGGTCCTTGGTACTGGTAGTATACCACGAAAATACGCAAAGAAAAAGAGGGGGCACTGTTGCCCCCTCCCCTGCTTTGAAAAAATCCGCTCAGGCTTCCTTGTTGACCTTAACGACTTCACGGCCTTTGTAGTAGCCGCACTTGCCACAAACCTGATGGGGCACCGTCAGCTCGCCGCACTGAGGACATTTCACCAGCGTAGGCGCTTCCAGCTTCCAGACATTGGAACGGCGCTTGTCGCGGCGGGCTTTGGACTGCTTTCTCTTAGGGACTGCCATTTTATCGCACCTCCTTGGTGAATTTCAACTAAGCAGTTGTTTTAATATGCTAAGCCTTGCATCCACAGGGGCGGCTTCGGCCGCCACTTGGCAGGCACAGCCTTCCGCTTTTCTTTTGCCGCAGATGGGGCATAGACCTTGGCAATCGGGGCTGCACAGCAGCACCCGCGGGACCTCGAAGATCAGTTCCTGATAGGCGAGTTCCCGCAAATCCAGTTGACCCTGGTCATCCAGCGGCAGCTCGAAGTCGATATCATCGAGATCGCGCATGCGCACCAGATATTCCCGGGTGAAGTCATAAGATTCATGCACAGGCGCCAGACAACGCGCACATTCGGCCTCAATGTTGGCCTTGACGTGCAGTGTCATGACCGCGCCTTCCTGGGTGGGATGGGCGGTAAACGCACATTCCAGCGGGTCGGGCACGCGGAAACCGTCCCAATCAGCCGCCGACAGATCGGCGGAAAACTGCGTTGCATAGGGGGTTTTCGCGCTTTGCAGAAAGTTTCGAATATCGAATTGCATACTTCACCTCAAAAGGTCGCTTATCTAGTATACACAAGGAAGGGGGGCTTGTCAACCAAAATCTGCAAAAAACCGCAAGAAATTGTTTTTTCGCCCTTTCCTACCACAAGAAAAGGGGCGGTGCCCCGAAAGGACCGCCCCATCCGCACTGCGGTTTACAGATACTTTTTGATGCCTTCGGGCAGATCTTCCACGTTGGCGGAAACGGTAACCACCACTTCCACGTTGTTGGCGGTGATCTTGTCGATTTCGGCCAGGACCTTGGTGGCCTGCTCCATGTCGTGGTCCACAACCTTCAGAATGCCGTCGATGAACAGCTCGGTGATGTCGTAGTTGCCGGCCAGAACGCCTGCAACGAAGCCGTAGAACATCTCGGCACCCTTGATGTCGTACTCGTCCACATCCAGAAGACGGGCCTTGTGGTTGATCTCGGTGGTGAGCTTCATGGACTTTTCGATAACGACAATGTTGCCGGCCGAAGTGCGGGTGGCCTGGTCGATCATGTCGATGAGGGTCTTGGTCTTGCCGGAGCCTTTGGCGCCTACGATGAGTTTGATCATAAGAGTGTGCCTCCTTAAAAGTAGTCGGGGAAATTATCCTCAGCCGTTGAGCTTGGCTTCCAGCTCAGCTTTCTGAGCTTCGTAGCCGGGCTTGCCCAACAGCGCGAACATATTCTTCTTGTAGCTTTCCACGCCGGGCTGGTCGAAGGGGTTGACCGACAGCAGATAGCCGGACACGGCGCAGGCCTTCCAGAAGAAGTAGATCAGGGCGCCCACGTTGTAGGCATCCAGGCTGTCCACTTCGATGACGCCCAGGGGCACGCCGCCGTCGGTGTGCGCCAGGATGGTGCCTTCCATGGCCTTGCGGTTGACCACAGACATATTCTGGTTGGCCAGGAAGTTCAGGCCGTCGAAGTTGCCTTCCAGTTCGGGAATGTAGAAGTCCTCGCGGGTGTTCTTGATGTCCACGTAGGTCTCAAACATCACTCGGCTGCCGTCCTGCAGGAACTGGCCCATGGAATGCAGGTCGGTGGAGAAGATGCAGGAAGTGGGCATCAGACCCTTTTGATCCTTACCTTCGCTCTCGCCGAACAGCTGCTTGTACCATTCGTTCATCATGGTGAAGTCCGGCTCAAAAGCGGCCAGGGTCTCCACCTTCTTGCCCTTGCGGTACAGGATGTTGCGGGTCATGGCGTAACGATAGGCATCGTTATCCATGCTGCAGACGCCGAACTGCTCCCGGGCGTCGGCGGCGCCCTTCATCAGAGCGTCAATGTCGATGCCGGCGCAGGCGATGGGCAGAAGGCCCACCGCGGTGAGCACCGAATAACGGCCGCCCACATCGTCGGGAACCACGAAGGTGGGCCAACCCTGGGCGTCCGCCAGCTGCTTCAGGGTACCACGGGCACGGTCGGTGGTGGCATAAATGCGCTTGTTGGCCTCCTCGGGACCGACGGAATCTTCCAGCAGCTTGCGCAGCACACGGAAAGCCAGGGCGGTCTCGGTGGTGGTGCCGGACTTGGAAATCACGTTGATGGAGAAGCGCTTGCCCTTGGTCATATGAATGATGTCATTCAGGGCCGTGGGAGAGATGGTGTTGCCGCAGAAATAAATCTTCAGACCGTCTTCGGTCTCGTTATGGAACTGGCCCTTGACGGCCTCCACCACGGCGCGGGCGCCCAGGTAGGAACCGCCGATACCGGCGACCAGCAGCACATCGGAATCCGAACGGATCTTCTCCGCCGCCTGCTTGATGCGGGCGAATTCCTCTTTGTCATAATTGACAGGCAGGTCGAGCCAACCCAAGAAATCATTGCCTGCGCCGGATTTCGTCTCCAGCTGGCGATGGGCGAGCTCGACCTGCGGAAAGATAGCGTCATATTCTTCAGGACGGATAAATTTTGCCAGATGTTTGCCATTGTATTTGACACTCATCGTTAGCTCCTCCTTTGATTGTTAGTAATTCCATGATACCGTTTTGCAACATCCTTGTCAAGCTTTGACCGCGCGGCGTTTCATTGCTTTTGCACAAAATTTTCTCCCTGCGGAATCAGCGACTGGGCAAGCCTTCCAAGGCAGAAGCCAAAACTGCGCGCCGCTACGTCACCCGCTGCCACAATGGGGCAGGTGGTGAGCAAAACATCATTGTTGAAAATTTCCATCGTGCCGATCTGCTGTCCGGCTGTGACCGGCGCTTCCACGGCGGCGGGCAGGGTGATCTGGGCCCGCAGTTCCCCGATCTCGCCACGGGGCATCAGATAGTTGCCCGGCGCAGTGTATTCCAGGGATACCTGTTCGGCCACACCATGCTGCACCGGCAGGGTCTCCACCGTATCTTCCGGCATGGGCACGGTCAGGCTCTGGTAGTTGGCAAAGCCATAATCCAGCAGCGCGGTGGCGGCGTCAAACCGGTCCTGCCCCGAAGCAGACCCCAGCACCACCGCAATCAGCCGCAGCCCGTCCCGCTGGGCGCTGGCGCTGATGCACACCCCCGCTTTGCCGGTCGTGCCGGTCTTCAGCCCGGTGATGCCGTTATAGCTTTTCAGCAGCTTGTTGGTGTTGATGAGCTGGGTGGCCCCGTCCCGCAGGGTATCCATCCAGATCATGCAGTAATCCTCCACCTCGGTGTGGTGGAGCAGCATCTCCCGGCTCATGGTGGCCACGTCCCGGGCGGTGGACAAGTGTCCGTCGGTGTCCAGACCGCAGGCGTTCTCAAAGTGGGTGCCGGTCATGCCCAGTTCGGCGGCCTTCTCGTTCATCATGGCCACAAAGGCGGGCTCACTGCCGCCCACGTATTCGGCCACCGCCACGGCGGCGTCGTTGGCGCTGGAAATGCAGATGGCTTTGAGCATGTCGTTCAGGGTCATCAGCTCCCCGGGTTCCAGCCAGATCTGGCTGCCGCCCATGCTGTAGGCATGTTCGGACACAGGGACATAATCCTCCAGGGAAATTTTGCCCGCTTCCAGGGCCTCAAAGGTCAGCAGCAGGGTCATCACCTTGGTGATGGAGGCAATGGGCCGCTGCTCGTCAGCGTTTTTCTCATACAGGACTGTGCCGGTGTCCTCATCGATCAGGATGGCTGCCTGACAGGGCACATCAAAGTCGGCCGCGGTGGCGGGCACGATCTCCTGTGCCAGCGCCGCCGGGGCCGATGCCAGGACCAGAACCAGGCACAGCATCAGGCACACAAGCCGTTTTTTCATGGCGGAAGCCTCCCCTTTTGCAAAACTCTTGCCCTATCCTATGCGGTGCGACGGCGGAATATGGCTGCTTGTGCTTTCGGCCGTTTGCCTTTATAATAGTAGAATCAGATTACTTTCGAGCAAAAAGGATGGACCAAACTATGCGCGTCAGCTTTTATACCCTTGGCTGCAAAGTCAACCAGAACGAGACCGGTGCCCTGGCACAGCTGTTTGAGGCCAGCGGATACACCGTGGTCGAAACCGGCGAGGCCGCCGACGTGTATGTGGTCAACAGCTGCACCGTGACCAACTTCGGCGACCAGAAAAGCCGCAAGTGGCTGCGCCGCCAGAAGCGGGAGCATCCCGGCGCCGTGACCGTGCTCACCGGGTGTTATCCCCAGGCATTCCCGGAGGAGGCCACCGCCATCGCCGAAGCGGACGTGGTGACCGGTTCCGGCAACCGCCACGCCATTTTGCAGGCGGTGCAGCAGGTGCTGGACGGCACCGCCGAACGGGTGGTGGACATCCGCCCCCACCAGAAGGGCGAAAAGTTTGAGGAACTGCCCATGGACCGGTTTGCGGAACACACCCGGGCTTTTGTGAAGGTGGAGGACGGCTGCAACCGCCGCTGTGCCTACTGCGTCATTCCCCGGGCCCGGGGTCCGGTGCGCAGCCGGGCGGAAAGCAGCATTCTGGACGAGCTGCACCGTCTGGTGCAGGCCGGTTACCGGGAGGTGGTTCTCACCGCCATCAGCCTGCCCAGCTACGGCACCGACACCGGCACCGGGCTGGCCGAACTGGTGGAGCATGCAGCGGCGGTGCCGGGCATCGACCGCATCCGGCTGGGCAGTCTGGATCCGGACATGCTCACCGATGAGGATATCCGCCGTCTGGCCGCCGTGCCACAGCTGTGCCCCCAGTTCCACCTGAGCTTGCAGAGCGGCTGCGACAAGACCCTGCGGGCCATGCGCCGCCCCTACACCACCGCCCAGTACACCGAAGTGGTGCGCAAATTGCGGGAGGCTTTCGGCGCTGACGAGCTGAGCCTGACCACCGATGTGATTGTGGGCTTTCCCGGGGAGACCGAGGAGGACTTTGAGAAGAGCATGGAATTTGTGACCGGGCAGCGGTTCCTGAAGGTCCATGTTTTCCCCTACTCCCGCCGTTCGGGCACCCCGGCCTATGATTTTCCCGATCAGATTCCCGAGCACGAGAAGGAGGCCCGCAGCCGCCGCATGAGCGAGGCGGTGGAAGCCGTGCGGGCCGAGGAGGCCGCCGCCATGCAGGGCCGCAAAGCCGAGGTTCTGCTGGAGACGCCTTTGTCCACCACCCTGTTTACCGGGTACACCAAGCAGTATCTGCCGGTGGCGGTCACCGCCCCGGGGCACAAGAGCGGTGACATCGTGACCGTGACTCTGGGCGAATGGGACGGTCAGCGCAGCAAGGCCGTGGCCGAAACGCCCGACGCCTGATCGTTTTTTCCTGCTTTCAGGGCAGGGCCGTGGTCTGCGGCCCTGCCCTTTTTCTGTGCAGGCGACGAATGCAGCGAATGTTTCCTGTCATTTTGGTGTTTTCCCTGCCAATTTTGTGTTTTCCCCTTGCCAAACGCGGCGGTTCTTGGTATATTTTTAACAGGAGCCACATGTTCGATAAAAGCGCGGGAAAAGGTGTGTTTTTCCGTGCGCTCCCAAAATGCGTATTAAGGAGAGTAAAGCGCAATGAGAGGCATTTATACCCCGGTTACCGACATTCGGCGCAAGGTTTTTACCGAAGTTGCCCGGATGGCTTACGAAGTTTCCGACAAACAGGACATCGACTACCTGATGCGGGAACTTCCGTATGAGATCATTCCCGGCGAGGAACGCTCGCTGCGCAGCAGCATCTTCCTGGAGAGAGCCATCGTGTCCGAACGCATCCGTCTGGCCATGGGCCTGTCCCTGCGCCCGCTGGATGAGAGTGTGTCGGCCAGCGAAGGTCTGGACAGCATCATCACGGCGGACAAGTACTATGAGCCGCCCCTGATCAACGTGATCAAGTACGCCTGCAACAAGTGCCCCGAAAAACTCATCAAGGTCACTTCCCTGTGCCAGGGCTGCCTGGCTCATCCCTGCCAGGAAGTCTGCCCCAAGAAGGCCATCAGCTTCCGCAACGGCAAGAGCCACATCGACCAGAGCTTGTGCGTCAAGTGCGGCCGCTGCGTGGCCACCTGCCCCTACAACGCCATCGTGCGTGTGGAGCGCCCCTGCGCCAAGGCCTGCGGCATGGACGCCATTCATTCCGACCAGTACGGCCGTGCCGAGATCGACTACAACAAGTGCGTGAGCTGCGGCATGTGCCTGGTCAACTGCCCCTTCGGCGCCATTGTGGACAAGGGCCAGATCTTCCAGCTGATTCAGTCCATCAAGCGCGGCGACCGGGTCATTGCCATCGTCGCCCCCGCCTTTGTCAACCAGTTCCCCGGCGTCACCCCCGCCAAGCTGCGTGAGGCCATGAAGCTGCTGGGCTTTGCCGGCATCTCCGAAGTGGCCATCGGCGCCGACCTGTGCACCATCGACGAGGCCAAGGACTTCATGGAAGAAGTACCCTCCAAGCATCCCTTCATGGGCACCTCCTGCTGCCCGGCCTGGAGCGTGATGGCCAAGAAGCTCTTCCCCGAATATGCCGACTGCATCAGCATGACCATGACTCCCATGGTGCTGACCGCCCGCCTGATCAAGAAGGACGACAAGAACGCCCGCATCTGCTTCATCGGCCCCTGCGCCGCCAAGAAGCTGGAAGCCAGCCGCCGTTCTGTGCGCAGCGAAGTGGACTTCGTGCTGACCTTTGAAGAACTGATGGGCCTGTTTGAAGCCAAGGAAATCGACTTCAGCTCTCTGCCCGACGACCCCAACGACAACTTCGACGAAGCCAGCGGCGACGGCCGCGGGTTCGCGGTTTCCGGCGGCGTGGCCCAGGCTGTGGTCAACGTCATCAAGAAGCTGGATCCCGACCGGGAAGTCAAGGTGGCTTCGGCCCAGGGTCTGGCGGAATGCCGCAAGATGATGATGATGGCCAAGGCCGGCAAGTACAACGGCTACCTGCTGGAAGGCATGGGCTGCCCCGGCGGCTGCATTGCCGGCGCCGGCACCCTGGCCGACCCCGCCCGCAGCGCTGCCATGCTGGCCAAGTACAAGACTCAGGCTCCCATGGCCAACCCGCTGGATACCCCCTACCGGGAGAATCTGGACGCGCTGAAGTACTAATCTGCGCCTAATGTAACAGACAAGGACAGCCCCCGCACCGAGAGGTGCGGGGGCTGTTTCGTTTATTTATGGTATTTCATGCCGGCGTTGATGGTGCAGGCGCGGTAGAGCTGTTCGGTGAGCACCAGACGGGCCAGCTGATGGGGCAGGGTGATGCGCCCCAACGAAATCCGGGCCTGGGCCGCCGCCTTGACCTGGGGCGAAAGGCCGTGGGAAGACCCGATGAGAAAGGCCATGTCCCCTGCCCCGCTGTTGGCGCGGTCGGCGATCATAGCGGCCAGCTCCTCGCTGGAAATCTGGCGGCCTTCCACGCACAAGGCCACTATGTAGGCGCCTTTGCGCACCGCCGCCAGCATAGCCTTGCCCTCCTTGTCCAGGGCTTTTTCGATCAGGGCCGGGCTGGGGTTGCGGTCGGACACCGGGGCTTCGGGCAGCTCGATGATACGGAAATGGCAGAAACCGCCCAGGCGTTTCTGGTATTCGGCCACCCCCGCCGCAAAGTAGGCGGCATTGAGCTTGCCCACACAGATCAGATCAATATTTTGCATGGGCGGACCTCAGAATTCTATGTAGGCGGAAACTTCGTTGCGGCTCTGGGCCTGAATCAACACGTCCCGCCCGGGCTGCACCCCTGCACTGAGCAGCACGTTGTACACGGTGGTCAGGGCCAGTTCGGGGGTGTTGTTGGTCTGGCTCAGATGGCACAGGGCGAACTTCTTGCAGCCGTCCTGGATCAGGTCCAGCACCGCTGCGGCGCAGGCGCGGTTGTCCAGGTGACCGCGGTCGCTGGCAATGCGGACCTTGAGGTAATAGGGATAGGGCCCGCCATGAAGGCTGAAAGCGTCGTAGTTGGCTTCCAGGGCCACCAGGTTGCAGCCGGCCAGGTTTTCGGCCACCACCGGGGTCAGTTCTCCCAGGTCGGTGGCCAGGGCCATGACATGGTCATCCGGGGTGCGGATGCGATACCCGCAGCAGGGCACGTCGTGGCTGGTGGGGAAAGACTTGACCGTAAAGCCGCCGATCTCCTCGGTGCGGCCGTCGATGGCCACCGCGTCGATGGCCGGGGGCAAGGTTCCCCGGGATTCCAGCATATCCAGGGTGGCGGCGCTGGAGAAGACCGGCACATTGTAGTGCTTGAGGAAGGTTTCCAGGCCGGCCACATGGTCGGCGTGCTCATGGGTGATGAGGATGCCTTCGCAGTCGGAAACGGCCAGCCCCAGGCTGTTCAAAGCCTTCAGGGTGGTGCGGCAGCTTTTCCCCATGTCGATAAGAAGGTAACGGCCCTGGTGAAGCACCAGGGCGCAGTTACCGGAAGAACCGGAATATAAAGTTGTGAACAAAGCCATGGGCGCGACTCCGATCACATGGCCCGGGTGACCGCATTCACCGGCGTTTCCACCCGGCGGATATCGGCCCCCAGTGCCTGCAGTTTTTCCACGATGTTTTCGTAGCCCCGTTCAATGTGGGCAGTCTCGTCAATTTCGCTCACGCCGTCCGCAGCCAGGGCTGCCATGACCATGGCGGCACCGGCGCGCAGGTCCAGCGCCCGCAGCGGGGCCGGGCTCAGCTTCTTGACCCCCTCGATCACCGCCACCTGGCCGTCCACCTGGATGTTGGCTCCCATGCGGATGAGCTCATCCACATAGCGGAAACGGTTTTCCCAGATGCCCTCGGTGACGATGGAGGTCCCTTCGGCCAGGGTCAGCAGCACCGTCATCAGCGGCTGCATATCGGTGGGGAAACCGGGATGGGGCATGGTCTTGATCTTCAGCGGTTTCAGCGCGCCGGTGCGGCGGATGCGCATGGAGTCGTCGTACTCGGTGACTTCGCAGCCGGCGGCGCGCAGCTTGGCGGTGATGGGTTCCATATGCTTGGGGATCACGTTGTGCAGCAACACGTCCCCTTTGGTGATGGCCGCGGCCACCATATAGCTGCCCGCTTCAATCTGGTCCGGAATGATGGAGTAGTTGCAGCCGTGCAGCTTTTTGACGCCGCGGATCTTGATCACATCGGTGCCGGCACCGTGAATATCAGCGCCCATCATGTTCAGGCAGTTGGCCAGGTCCACGATGTGGGGTTCCCGGGCCACGTTTTCCAGAATGGTCTGGCCGTCGGCCATGGCGGCCGCCAGCATGGCGTTCATGGTGGCCCCCACCGACACGGTATCAAAGAAAATATGGGCGCCGGTCAGGTGTTCGGAACGAACCCGGATCTGACCGTATTCCACCGAGTCTTCCGCCCCCAGAGCGGTGAAAGCCTTCAGGTGCTGGTCAATGGGGCGAGGGCCCAGATTGCACCCGCCCGGCATGGCCACCTGCCCGGCACCGAAACGGCCGAGCAGCGCCCCCAGGAAATAATAGCTTGCGCGCATCTGGCGCGACAGTTCGTTGGAAACCTCGGTGCAGTTGATATGGGTGGTGTCGATCTCGTAGGTATTCTTGCTGATCATACGGATGCCGGCGCCCAGCTCGCTCAGAATCTGCAGGGAGGCCATTACATCGCTGATGCAGGGCAGGTTTTCGATCAGGCATTTGTCCGCCGCCAGAATGGTGGCAGGCAGAATGGCCACAGCCGCGTTTTTGGCACCGCCGATGACCACATCTCCCGAAAGGGCTTTGCCCCCGCGAATCACAAACTTTTCCAAGTGGTACTCTCCTTTGAGTTTCCGCCTGCAGCCCGGAGCGCACAACCATCGCGCGGGCGCTCAATGACAGGACTGCATTGTTACTTTTTATTATACACCTTGCCGCACGGTTTGAAAAGTGTCGGCCTTATTATTTGCAGGGATTTGGTAAAAACACAGGGCGCGCACAAATTTCTTTAGGCAAGGTAACGGCGTTACATATTACCAAAGAAGTTTCTTGCGCTGACCAGTGTACCGTTCTGGTACATCTCGAAGTGGCAGTGGTTGCCGGTGGAGTTGCCGGTGGAGCCCACATACCCGATGACCTGGCCGCGCTGCACCGCCTGCCCCGCGGAACATCCCAGGGAGGACATGTGGGCGTACAGGGTGCGCCAGCCGTTGCCATGGTCGATGATGACATAGTTGCCGTAGCTGTAGTGGGAGCCGGCCGTGACCACCACGCCGGAATCGGACGCATAGATGGGCGTACCGTACGGCGCGCAGATGTCGGCACCCTTGTGGTAGGAGCTCATCCAGCGGCTGACATAGGTGTAGCCGGGCACCGGCCACATCCATTCGCCGGAGCCGTAGGAGGCAGTCATGCCGCTCTTCAGGTGGGTGCCCTTGGTGACGTATTCGGTCACGGGTTCTTTGAGGGTCTCCACCTTTACGATGTTGGCTTCGGTCATGACGCCGTCCACGTATACCAGATCCTGGGTCAGTTCCTGGATTCCGTTTTCGCCGGGGCTGGTCACCACCGTCTCGCCGAAGTCATATTCATCGCTTTCATTAGTGACAGTGTCATAGGGAACCTCAACGGTGTAGGTCTGGCGTTCGATGACCTTCACCTTGAGCAGTTCCGGAGAAGACACGCCGTACACCACCTGTTCCCCTTCCGTCAGAGTCTGGTCCACAGAGGTCAGGTCCGGGTTGAGGGCCGCCAGAGAATCCCAGGAGGTGCCTGTGGAATCCACCACCGTCTGCACTGTGTCGTCGGCACCGGCGGTGTAGGTCATGGGACCGCCGCCTTCGTTCATGGCGGCAAGCACATCGCTGTAGGACATGACGGAATCCAGCAGATAGATCCCGTCCACCAGGGTGATATCATGTACAAAGGCCACCCGACGGTTGGGGTCGGAAGTGTCCTCATAGGGCTGCTTGATACTTTCCAGATAAGAACGCAGGTGGTCGCCTTCGTTGACGACGAACCGCAGTTCCCCGTCCACATATACGGCGGTGCCTTCGCCGATCTCATCGCTGGATGCGCCCAGGATGGCGTTGGCCACCTCGCTTTCGTTCATGGTGGCGTTGTTCACGGCCAGGGTGTAGGTGGGCGAGATGTTCCACTGCTCGTCCCCCACCGTTTCGCCGGTGGACTGCATGACGCTCTTGGCCGTGTCGATACGGCCCTGCACGTCGTCCCGGGCGTTCTCAAACACCTGCTCGTTGGCCACGTACCCCACCGATTCGCCGTCCACGATGACGTTCAGCACGTAATCGTATCCCAGGCCGGTGCGCACCACGTAGAAAAGCCCCACGGCGGCGGCCACCGGCAGCAGGTAGGACAGGGCATTGAGCACCACCGGGAAGTACAGCCTGGCACCCCGCCGGAAATACCGCATCTTCTCCTTGCGGATCTGGCGGGCGCTCTCATCGGGCAGGGCTTCTTCCAGTTCCCCGATATGCTTCAGGCCGGAATGCATCCGGCGGAAAGGTTCGGTGAGGTCTTCCAGCAGGGTGATGAACCCCAGCAGGAAGGGACGCACAATGGTCAGCAGCAGCTGCCCGGCGTGGGATGCCACCACCCGGACCGTCTTTTCCACCCCGCGCACGGCGCAGATGACGGCGTATTCGGCCCAGAACCCGATGAGATACAAAACATCCCCGATAATATGGGCGTGGGGCAGTTTCTGCAGCATATCGGCCGCACGGGCGCGGCGGGCTTTCTTTTTGGTGGTACGGTGCCAGGAACGCACCGTCAGCTTGCAGCGGACACGGTCCAGCCACAAGGCCACCGGACCGGGACCGCGATGCTTTTTGCGGCGGTCCTTTCCGCTGGTCTTGGGCTTTTCCTCAAGTTGCGAAGGCTTCAAAACAGGACTCCTTTCCGCGCCGGTAAGCGCGTACACAGGGAAACACAGGTGATACGTTCACTCCCCGGCCGTTTCGGGTTCGGCCAGCGGTAAATCGGTAAGAACAGCCTGCAAGGCTTGCCCCTGCGGCAGACCGCAGGCCAGGCAGGCCCCGGCAAAATCCGCCGGGGGCAGGCTTTCAAAGCGACGGGGGGTGGCGGCGGGCGGTTCCGCAAAAGCCAGCACCGCACAGTGCAGGGCATGACGTTGCAGAAGCGCATCGCTGCCGCCGTACAGGGTATCCCCCGCCAGCGGGTGGCCGATATGGGCCATATGCACCCGGATCTGATGGGTGCGTCCGGTGCGGGGCAGGCAGGCCACCAGGCTGTGGCCGCCCCCTGCCGCCAGCACCAGATAATCGGTACGGCTGGGCTTGCCGTCGGCACGCACACACCTTCCGATGATGGAATCTCCCCGGCGGCCCAGAGGAGCCTCCACACAGCCCGGCCCCGGGGGCATCTCCCCTTCCGCCAGCGCCAGATAGCATTTGCGGGCAGAGGCCGCCAGCAGCGGCGCCGCATAGGCATTCTGGGCCAGCAGCACCAGACCGCTGGTGTTTTTGTCCAGGCGGTTGGTGGGGCGGAACACCCCGGTGCGGCCGCTTGCCTGCAGATGGTACAGCCAGCCGTTGGCCAGCGTGCCGTCGGTATAATTCAGGGTGGGGTGCACGGCCAGGCCGGCGGGCTTGTCCACCACAGCGGCGAAATCACTTTCGTACACCAGGGTGAAGGGCACCGGCTGGGGCGTGACCGAGGTGGGCGGTTCGGGCGGCAGGGTGAACCGGATGGTCTGCCCCGCGTGCACCGGCTGGTCGGTATGCAGGGGGGCGTCATCGGCAAAAAAACCGTCGCCCTGGTGCTTGACCGCCTTGATGCAGGAGGCACTGACCCCTGCCCGGCGCAAAAACACACCCAGGCGCAGTCCGTCCGCCTGCGGCGGCACCGTAAATACCAGTGACTGCAAGGCGCAGACTGCCCCCTTCCCCATACTTATACGGTTGCCATTATAGCATAAAGCGACGGCTTGCGGCTATGTAAACCCTGTCAGAAGCAACATCCGTATGGGACATATGTGGAAGCCTCGCACGTCCCGGAGATGGCATGACGCCTGCGACCACGTGCCACAGGCGCGGAGCCTTGCGGTGACGCAAGGTCAAGATAGATCGTCGTTTGATACAGAACCCGGCTTACGGTCCAGTCGTTGCAAAAACCGCGCCCGCCAGGAAGGGAAACCTTCCGACGGGCGCGGTCTTTTTTGTTTCAGATCAGCGGCAGAACCAGCAGCAGGATCACCCCGGGCAGGCCCAGCACGGCGGCCACAAACCCGGTGAACGGGTTCAGGGGCAGGGTTACGCCAGTGTAGGGAGCCAGCAGCGCCACCGCTGCCAGCCCTGCCACACCGCACACCGCCCCTGCCAGCACACTGCGCACCGGATGGGCCCCCACTCCGGCCGCCCGGGCCACCGCCACCAGGCAGATGCCCCCCAGCACCAGCATCAGCGGCGGCAAGGATGCTCACCTCCCCGCAGCTCCCGCAACAGGGCCCGGCAGCGGCATTCCAGCGCCGCGTGCTCATAGATCAGCTGTTCGATGGCAAAGCGGTCCTGGGCCTGCTGGAAAGCCGCATCGTTGGCCCGCAGGTCCCGGTAGGTGCGCCGCAGTTCGGCCACGGCGGCCGCCCGGGCCCGGCGAGCCGACCGTTCCCGGCGTTTTCCGGACAGTAGGGTGCCCATACCATCCCTCCTTCCCAGCTCACAACAGAATACAGATCAGCCCGTCGCACCCTTCGTTGATGATGCGTTCCAGGGTGGTCTGCAGGCGGGACCGGGCCGCCTGGGGCATGTGCAGCAGCTTGGCCTGCAGGCCTTCGTTGACCAGCTCGTTCAGGCTCTTGCCAAAGATGTTGGTGCTCCACAGCTTGCCGGGGTCGCTCTCGAAATCCTTGAGCAGGTTGCGGATGAGCTCTTCCCCCTGCTCCTCACTGCCCACGGTGGGCGAAAGCTCGGTGTGAATCACTGCCCGCATGATGTGCAGCGAGGGCGCGCTGGCCGACAGTCGTACCCCGTACTGCCCGCCCTGGCGCACGATTTCCGGCTCTTCCAGCTTGAGTTCATCCAGCCCCGGCATGACGATGCCGTAGCCGGTGGCCTCCACCTGGGCCAGGGCACCCTTGAGCTTTTCGTACGCCCGCTTGGCCCGGGCCAGCTCTACGATACAAGGCAGAAGGCTGGCTTCGTCCACAATGTCCAGCCCGGTCTGCTCCCCCAGAATCTTGTAGAAGATGTCCTGGGCAATCCCCAGGCGCAGACGCACCGTGCCGGTGGACAGGTCCATGCCGGTGAGCACCGCCTCGGTGACATATTCGCAGAAAAGCTGCAGGTTGCGCCGGCTCATGTCTCCCATCTTGCGGGCGTTGGAGGCCATCTCCAGCAGCGCCCCATACACCGCACTCTGCAGCCAGTGGCCGGGTTCCAGCATGGTGACCCAGGGCGGCATGGTAACGGCGATCTCCCTGATGGGAAACTCGTACAGCAGCTTCTGGAGCACTTCGTCCAGCTTTTCGGCGGAGACCTCCAGGCAGTTGATGGGCACCACCGGGCGGCCGTACTGCTCCTGCAGCTCTTCGGCCAGGGCACGGCTGGCTTCGCTGTCCGGGTCGGTACAGTTGAGAAGAATCAGGTACGGACGGCCGCTGGCCTCCAACTCCTCCATAATGCGGCGCTCGGCATCCACATAGGCCTGCCGGGGCAGGTCGGCGATGGACCCGTCGGTGGTGACGGCCAGGCCGATGGTGGCATGTTCCCGGATAACCCGCCGGGTGCCGGTTTCGGCGGCCAAATCAAAGGGCACGGCGGTGTCGAACCAGGGGCTTTTGACCAGACGGGGTTCCCCGTTTTCCTCATGGCCCAGGGCACCATCGACCATATACCCCACACAGTCGATGAGCCGGGCCCGGAAGCTGCCGCCCCCGGACAGTTCGATTTCCACCGCCTGTTCAGGAATGAACTTGGGTTCGGTGGTCATGATGGTGCGCCCGGCGGCGGACTGGGGCAGTTCGTCGGTGGCGCGGGCGCGCTGGGCGTCCTGCTGGATATGGGGCAGCAGCATGAGTTCCGCAAACCGCTTGATAAAACTGCTTTTACCGCTGCGCACCGGCCCCACGACGCCGATGTAGATATCGCCGCCGGTGCGCCGGGCCATGTTCTGGTAGATCTGTTCCTGGGTCACAGGATGGTCCCCCTTTCGTTGTTACAGAGCCGCCGGAATCAATAGACAGGCGGTCTGGGTGGTGGTTTCCTGTCCGGCGGCGTCACCGGAGGCGGTCAGGTTGTTGGCGGCGGCCAGGTCCCTGGCCCGGGCGTGGTAGCGCTTGGCAATATCGAAAATCCGTTCCCCGGGCTGGGCGTAGTACAGGTAGAGGGCAGGGCCGTCCCCCTTGTCGGGGAATTCCTCTCCCAGCTCCACCGTCTGGACCACCTCCCGGCTCTGCACATACAGCAGCTGCCCGTGGATTCCCAGCTCGGCCTCCACCCGCATACGGTCGCCGCTGCGGCTGCTGGACACCCGCAGGACGCTGACCCCCGCATGCACCACAAAATCGGATGCCTGGCCGGACCAGGCATTCGGCAGCTGCCAGGTGAAGGGTTTGTCGTAGCAGGTCATCTCTCCCCGGGCGTCGGCAAACAGCACATGGGCCACGCCGCGGCCGGTGAGCCGCACCGCAGCAGGGTTCTCCTCCCCCTGCACTGTCTGGACCCCGCCCAGGGTGACAAAGCAGCCCCGCACCGTTCCTTCGGGGTCCGGCAGGGCATCCTCCACGCTCACCGGAATGGTGGTGTCCAGATCGGCGGCTTTTTGCAGCAAACGGCAGGGTTCCACGGTGACCTGGGTGTCGCAGAGGGTAGAATAGGCATCCGCCACAGCGGTGTATTCCACCGCCCTCCAGGTCTCGGCGTGGAGTTTCCAGGTCACGGTGAGCATGAGTTCATCGTTGGGGTTGTCGGCGGCGGCCAGGGTGGCCCCCAGCACCTCGCCCCAGCAGCAGCACATGTCCCCTTCCGTCGCGCCGTCCATCTCCACCGTCTGGCACACCGGCAGTTCCTTCTGCCGCACGGCCAGCTCCTCCGCCCCTTCGGGACGGTAGACCGCTTCCATGCGCAGGATTCCCTGGCAGCTGACCTGACCGGTCTGCACCGTGCAGCTCTGGGAAAGGTAACACCCGCCGATGTCCAGAATGGCCTCCCCCGTGCCGGGCAGCGGGAAGGTGGTTTCGGCGGTGCAGGATTTTTCCACGGCGGCCACCGGCGTGACCCCGCACAGAGTCTGGGCGCGCTGTTCGATACCGCAGTCCGCCAGGGAGGTCAGCAGGTCCCGCTCCTCCAGCTGCAGGGCCGCCACGCACAGGGTATAGGCACCCCGCAGATCGATGCGGTGCTCGCTCACCGCCCGGCAGTTGCAGTATTCCACCTCGCCCCACAACCGGGCCGGACCGGGCGCATACCGGCCGGCGGGCAGTTCCACCGACTTTTCAAAGGAAAACTTCTGTTCGGTGCGCCACAGCCGGGCGTCGTTTTCGTCCGACTGGTAATACACCGTACACCGCAGGTAGCCGTCCCCTTGCCAGCGGGCCCCCGCCAGATCGTTGTGCATGACCACCGGTTCGATCAGGCACTTGACGATCTTGAACACGGCGGGCAGGTAGTCCGGGATGAGGATCTCGGTTTCCACCGGCAGTTCCAGCCGTGTTTCCCATCGGCCGCCATAGGCGGTGATGGTATTGTTGAACACCTTCAGTTCCATCATGTATGTCCTCCCTTGTGTTGCTTTGGGCTTTCTTGTGCATCTATATGCGCCGGGGAAAGGAAATAGGCATACAACACGGACAAGTTTTTTGGGCAACAAAATACAGGCAAAACAAAAAGCCCCGCCCGAAGGCGGAGCCAATTTCATGGATATGGGCCGGACGGCGCGGGTTCAGACCTTGAACAACGCGCGCAGAATCCAGCGGAAAGCGGGCGGACACTTGACGATGACGATTTGCATGGCGCACCTCCAACCTTGTTTTTTGCCTGGGGTGAGCCATACTATGCAGGCGGCGGGCCGGATGTTACCCGTCGGCGCGGGAAAGCACCACCACGCCGTACCCGCTGCGGCAGGAAAGCCGGGCTCTGGGGGCGGTGAACTCGTTGCTGACCCCCAGGGGATAATCGGGGGTGAGGGTGGCGTCTTCCAGCGGATAGAAGACCCCTTCTTCCGCCACCCCCTGCAGGGGGCCGTCCAGAGGAAACAGGGACAGGTACATCCAGTCCCCCTTGTCCAGTTCCAGAGGGGTACCGGGGCACAGGATATGCAGTTCGCTGCGCTCGTTGGCCAGGGTAACCCGGACCCCGGCCTTGGCCATGAACAGGGCGGTGTTCAGGTTGGCCAGGGTGTGTTCCAGCCGGGCCCCGCCCAGCGCGCCCAGAAAGACCACCTCTTTGCAGCCGTGTTCCACCAGCCAGCGGGCGGCGTAGTGGGTGTCGGTGTCGTCCTTCACATGGGGCAGGATGATGGTGCCGGGGGGCACCGGGTCCGGCCGGGGGGCGGAATCAAAGTCCCCCAGCAACAGGTCCGGCTGCACGCCCAGGCGTTGCGCATTGCGGTAGCCCGCATCGCAGGCGATGATGAAGGTATCGGGGGTCAGGTAGCGGCCCATGTCCGCCGTGACCGGCACGGCAGAAAGCACCGCCGCGCGGGTGCAGGGCGCGGCGGGCGTTGTTTCCTGATGGGATTGCGGGTCGGTGTGATTCACCGTTCCCACTCCTTTCGTTGGCTGGCTTCCTCATACATAGCCAGATAGCTTTCATACCGGCTGGGGGAAATGTTTCCCTCTTCCAGGGCGGCACGCACGGCACAGCCTTTCTCACTGCGGTGGGAACACCCGGTGAACTGACATTGGCCGAAGTAGGGTTCAAACTCCGGGAAGGCGTGCTGCAATTCTTCCTTGGGGATGCGGCAGAGCTTCTGGGCTTCCAGGCTGGCAAAACCGGGGGTGTCCGCAATGCGGCCGCCGCAGCTCTCGAAGATTTCCACCTCCCGGGTGGTATGCCGGCCGCGGCCCAGTTTCTGGCTGATATCCCCGGTGGCCCGGCGCAGGTTGGGGTCCAGCGCGTTGAGCAAGGTGGACTTGCCCACGCCGGAGTTGCCGCAGAAGGCACAGAGGTTCCCCTTGATGTACCCGCGCAGTTCGTCCAGGCCCTCCCCAGTTTCGTAGTGCAGCTGCACCACCGGGATGGTGCTCTTTTCGTAGGCGGCCACCAGCTTGTCGGCGGCAGCCAGGTCCGCCTTGGTGATGACCAGCACCGGGCGCACATCCTGGTACACCGCCGCGGCGGTGAGCTCGTCCAGAATGCGGGTGCTGGGGACCGGCTGGGTGGTGCTGGCCACAATGAACAGCACATCCAGATTGGCCACCGGCGGGCGGATGAAAACATTTTTGCGGGGCAGGATCTCTTCAATGGCGGCCTTGTCGGCGCTGAGGGTCACATTGTCCCCCGCCACCGGCGTGATGCCCCGTTTGCGGAACACGCCCCGGGCGCGGCATTCCACAATGCCGTCGTCGGTGCGCACATAATAAAAGCCGCCGATTCCTTTTGTGATATAGTCCATTTAACCTTCTTTATACAGGAAGCCGCTGTTGGAACTGTAGACGCTGCCGTCGCCGGTCTTGTAGCGGTGATCCCAGTTGCCGTCGCCCAGATCTTCGTCCCATTCCTGGATGATGGTGTTCGGGTCGCCGTTCACCGCGGGCGCCGGGGTGACAACGGGGGTTTCGGGAACGCCGGTGGACACATACAGGACCACCACGCCGTTGATGCTGGTTTCGGTGCCGGCGCTGGGATTCTGGGACAGGACGGTGCCCTGGGGTTGGTCACTGGCCTGTTCCACCGCCTTGGTGACCAGGTTCAGGGCACGCAGCTCACTGCGGGCCTCTCCTTCGGTGAGGCCTTCCACAGCCGGCACGATGACACTGGTGTCCACCGAGGGTTTTGCCACGTACAAAATGACGGTGGAGCCGCCCTCCACCTGGTTGCCGGCGGCAGGATCGGTGCGGATGACCGTACCTTCGCCCACGCTGTCATTGGTTTCCCGCTTGGTCACCACCGACACACCCAGATCGGTCAAAGTCTGCTTGGCGGTATCCTTGTCGTTGCCGGCCACGTCCGGCAGGGTGATATACTCAGTGCCCAGGCTGACCTTCAGGGTGATCTTCTGCTGTTCCTTCACCGTGCGTCCGGCGGCAGGAGACTGCTGAAAGATGGTTCCGGCGGGATAGGTGGAGTTATATTCCTGCACGATGTCGGGGTCCAGCAGGGTGAAGTATTCGGAGTTGCGAAATTCATCCTCCGTCATGCCCACAAAATCGATGAGCTGGACGTTGGCCCGGTTGGAGAACAGGGGGTTGGTGGAGTTGGTGAAGATCAGGTACACCAGAATGGCCGCGCCGATGACGAAGGCCACCGCCATGCCGAAGAAAATCGGCAGAACGGAGAAGCTCTTTTCTTTGACAGCCGCCCGGGATTTTGTGTTGCGCACGCCTTTTCCTTTTCCCTTTCCGCCCGCAGTGGGAGCGCCGGCGCGCCGTGCCTGCTGGGTGCTGATGCCGGACTTGGTGCCCGAAACCACCTTGTTGATGGTCTTGCTGGGCGAATCCTGCGTATTGTATTCGTATTCAAAGCGAATGCTGGGGTTCTGCTTGAAGGCCTTGATGGCGGCCAGCATTTCGGCCGCACTCTGATAGCGGGCGGCGGGGTCCTTTTCCATGGCCTTCTCGGTGATCTGACGCAGACCTTCGGGCACATTGGGGGCCACCTCGGCCAGAGGCTTCGGCTTTTCGGAGATCTGCATGATGGCGATGGACACGGTGCCGGTGCCGTCAAAGGGCAGCTTGCCGGAGAGCATCTCGTACAGCATGACACCCACCGAATAGATGTCGGTGCGGGCGTCGGTGTGGTCGCCCTTGGCCTGTTCGGGGCTGATATAGTGCACCGAACCGATGGCCTTGTCGCTGATGGTCTGGCTCTGGGCACGGGAGAACCGGGCAATGCCGAAGTCCATCATCTTGATGGAGCCGTCCGCCTGGAGCATGATGTTCTGGGGCTTGACGTCCCGGTGCACAATACCCTTGGAGTGGGCGTGTTCCAGCGCCGACAGCACCTGGGTGGCAAAGTGCACGACTTCTTTCCAGGTCAGGGCCCCGCCGCGCTGCTTGAGATATTCTTTGAGGGTGATGCCGTCGATATACTCCATCACGATATACTGCAGCTGGTCGGTGACCGACACATCGTATACCTTGACGATGTTGGGATGGTCCAGGATGGAGATGGCCTTGCTTTCGTTCTTGAAGCGGCGGACCAGCTCTTCGTTGCCCAGGAATTCTTCCTTCAGAACCTTGACCGCTATTTCGTTGCCGGTGCGGATATCCCGGCCCTTATACACGTTGGCCATACCGCCCACGCCGATCAGGCTTTCGATCAGGTAACGGCCATCCAGCTTTCTACCAATCAGGTTATCCATTTGTATCCTCCCTTGATTGATCCGTACTTTCCACACCCATCAGCAGAACGGTGATGTTGTCCTGCCCGCCGCCGCGCAGCGCACGATCGATGAGCAGCCGGGGCGTATCAAAAAATGCAGATTCCTGCAAGATCAGGGCAATCTCCTCATCCGGCACCATGTTGGTCAGCCCGTCGGTGCACAGAAGCAGAATGTCCCCGGTTGCCACTTCACAGCAGTTGTATTCCGGCACGATGCTGGCCGAAACCCCCAGCGCCCGGGTGATCAGGTTCTTTTGGGGATGCAGCGCCGCCTGTTCCCGGGTGATCTGGCCGCTGTCCACCAGCTGCTGCACCATGGAATGGTCCCGGGTGATCTGCCGGATCTGCCCGGCATGCCACAGGTACGCCCGGGAGTCCCCCGCGTGGACCACATGGGCCATGTTGCCGAACACATAGGCGCAGACACCGGTGGTGCCCATGCCCAGCATCTCGGGGTCGGAGGTGGCTTTATCGTACACGGCGCGGTTGGTCAGATCAAATCCATGCAGGATGAACTGCTTTTCTTCGCCATGACGCAGGCAGCGCAGCTGGCGGTCAAAGTATTGCAGCATGCTGGCCGTGGCGATGGACGAAGCCACCCGGCCACCCTTGACACCGCCCATGCCGTCGCACACCACGCCCCAGCCGGAGCCGTCCGTCAGCTGCCGGGCACAGAAACTGTCCTGGTTTTCCTGGCGGCAGCTGCCGATATCGGTGAGCCCTGCGATCTTCATGCAGTCAGGTCCTTCCTTTCACAGTGTAATCAGGCCTGCCCGTTCTGGGCGGCCTGCTTGGCGTCCTCCCGGCGCAGCTGCCCGCAGGCGGCCGAGATATCGGCCCCCAGGCGGCGGCGCACCGTGGCATTGACGCCCAAATTTTCCAGCATCTGGCGGAAACGGCGGACGTTTTCCTCGTCGGTGGCGGAATAGGGACTGCCGTCCACCGGGTTGATGGGAATCAGGTTCACGTGTGCCCCCATCCCCCGGATGAGATCGGCCAGTTTGCGGGCCATGGCCGGGGAATCGTTGACACCCCGTACCATGGAATATTCAAAGCTGATGCGCCGGCCGGTGGTCTTCTGGTACCGGCGGCAGGCCGGGATCAGCTCTTCCAGCGGATAGGCATCGTTCACCGGCATCATGCTGCTGCGCACCGCGTTGTCCGGGGCGTGCAGGGACACCGACAGGGTCAGCTGCAGCTTTCGCTGGGCCAGCTCATCGATCTTGGGCACCAGGCCGCAGGTGGACAGGCTGATGTTGCGCATGCCGATGTTCAGACCTTCCGGGCAGGAAATGAGCTCCAGGAAGTCCATCACATTGTCAAAGTTGTGCAGCGGCTCGCCGATGCCCATGAGCACGATGTGGGAGACCCGCTCGCCGGTGTCCTTCTGGGCGGTGTAGATCTCCGAGGCGATCTCGCCGGGGGTCAGGTCCCGCACCCGGCCCGCCTGAGTGGAGGCGCAGAACCGGCAGCCCATGGCACAGCCCACCTGGGTGGACACGCAGACGGTGTTGCCGTAATGATACCGCATGAGCACCGTCTCGATGCAGTTGCCGTCGGCCAGCTGCAGCAGATATTTAACCGTCCCGTCCTTGGACTGCTGGCGCCGCCGGATGGTGGGGGCGGCCAGGGTGCAGTTCTGTTCCAGGGTCTGGATCAGGGATTTGGGCTGGTCGGTCATGGCGGAAAAATCGGTGACAAGCTTCTGGTGCACCCACTTGAAGATCTGTTTGGCCCGAAACGCAGGCTGCCCCATCCCCTTGACATAGTCGGTCAAGCGGGACAGGGTCAAATCGGTCAGGCACACGGGGCGCTGGTCGGACAATTTCTCCACCTCTTTCTATCATACCATGTTCCGGTCATCTTTGGGTCACGAAAGGATGTAAAATTTACGAAAACTTTCATGTCCGGCGTTCCAGAACGGCCACAAAGAACCCGTCGAATCCGGCGGTTCCGGGCAAAAACAGGGTTCCATAAGGCGTTTGTCTTGCCTGGTCGGGCAGATTTTCGGGCGGGACAACGGCAAAATCCGGGTTATCCCGCAAAAACTGCGCCACCACTTCCTGGTTCTCGTTTTGGTTCACCGTACAGGTAGAATACACCAAACGGCCGGTTTCGGCAAGGTATTTGGAACCATTTTGTAATATCTTTTTTTGCAGGGCGCACAGCTCATCCAGCCCGTCCAGGTCCTTGTAGCGGATGTCCGGCTTCTTGCCGATGACCCCCAATCCCGAACAGGGCACGTCGCACAGCACCCGGTCAAAAGGCGCCCTGGCCAGCGCGGCGTCGGGTCGGGAGGCATCCCCATGAAAGGGGTGCGCACAACTCACCCCGCACCGGGCAAAGGCTTTTTGCAGCAGGGGCACGCGGGATTCCACCGCCTCACCGCTGTACAGCTCTCCCCTGTTTTCCATGGCCTGGGCCATGGTCAGGCTTTTGCCCCCCGGGGCGGCGCACAGATCCAGCACCCGCATACCGGGCGCCGCCTGCACGCTGTCCGCCGCGAACTGGCTGGCCAGCCCCTGCACATGGAAAAGCCCCCGGCGGAATGCTTGGGTGGCGGCGGGGCTGCCGGGGAACTGTACCCGCAGGCAGTTGGCCCAGGGGCCGGGTTCCACGGTACAGCCTTCCCTTGTCAGGGCATCGGTGAGGGCGGCGGCGTCGGTTTTCAAAGTGTTCACCCGCACCCAGGTGGGCACAGGCAGGTAAAAAGCCGCGGCCATGGCCTCGGCTTCGGCCCCGTACTGGGTTTGCAGCAGTTTGGCCACCGGGGCGGACAAGTTATAATAGGTCCGGAGCCGCTGAGAAAGGTCCGGAAAGTCTTCCGGCCGGGGCTGGCTGGCGGCAGCCCGGCGCAGCACCGCATTGACCATGCCTGCCGCGCTGGTCTTGCCGAAGGCCCGGGCCAGCTTGACCGATTCATTGACGGCGGCGGGCAGGGGCACTTCCATGTAGGAAGCCTGGGCCAACCCGGCCCGCAGAATGGCCCGCACGGGGGCATCCAGTTTGCGCACCGGCTTTTTCAGAAAGCGGTCCAGGGTCCAGTCCAGCAGGTTGCGCCGTTCCAGCACCGTATAAAAGATGCGGGCCGCAAAGGCGGCGTCCCGGCTTTCCAGGGGCGGGCGGCAGCGGCTGAGCTCGGCGTCCAGAACCAGGTTGGCGTAGCCGTCCTGTTCCTGGCGCACCAGGGCCTTGACGGCCAGATACCGGGCGGTCACAGGCTGTCCCCCGCCTTGAGACGGCGGCCCGCTGCCCAGGCGGTGCCGGCCATGGGCCGACCGCCTTCCGGCGTGACTGTGAGCAGCTGCAAGGCGCCTTCCCCACAGGCGATGGTCAGGGGCTTGAGGGCCAGCACCGTACCCGCCGGGGCGGCGTTCTCGTTGGAAGCCAGGCGGCTTTCCAGCACCTTGACCTTCTTGCCGTCCAGTTCAAAGAAGGCGGCGGGCCAGGGATTCATGCCCCGCACCCAGTTGTGGATGTGGGCGGCGGACTGGGTAAAGTGGAATTGGGCCATTTCCTTTTTCAGCGGTGGGGCCTGGGTGGCCTGGGAATCGTCCTGGGGCTGCGGGGTCAGTTCCCCGGCAGCCAGCTTTTCCACCGCCGTGACCAGAGTCCTGGCGCCGATGGCGGAAACCTGATCAAACAGTTCCCCGCTGGTGGTTTCGGGACCGATGGGCACCCGCTCCACCATGAGGATATCGCCGGTATCGCAGCCTTCGTCCAGCTGCATGATGGTGACACCGGTCTCAGGGTCGCCGTTGAGCACCGACCACTGGATGGGCGCCGAGCCCCGGTATTTGGGCAGCAGGGACACATGCAGATTGATGCAGCCCAGAGGGGCAATGTGCAGCAGTTCCGGCGGCAGAATGCGGCCGTAGGCCACCACCACCACCAGATCGGGGGCCAGGTCCCGGAAAATCGGTTCCGCCTTGCCGTCCCGCAGGGTGGCGGGCTGCCACACCGGAATGTTGTGCTGCACCGCCAGCTGCTTGACAGGCGGCGCCGTCAGAATCTGTTTGCGGCCCACCGGCTTATCCGCCCGGGTGAACACACCCACGATCTCATGCCCCGCCGCAATCAGGGCGGCCAGGCTTTCGGCGGCAATGTCCGGGGTGCCCATGAACAGGATACGCATTATTCTTCGCCCTCGTCTTCGGGGTAGTCATCCTCATAGAAATGGGTGGCCAGATCCATGATGGTGATGCCGTCCAGGTGGTTGTTCTCGTGCTGGATGCAGCGGGCAAACATATCGTCGGCTTCCAGCTCGAACCACTCGCCGTGGCGGTCCTGGGCCCGCACCTTCACGTGCTTGGCCCGCTTGATGGCGCCGTTATGTCCCGGGAAGGACAGGCAGCCTTCGTACAGTTCCACCTGCTCATCGCTGAGTTCCAGGATTTCAGGGTTGATGAACTCCATGATGGGCAGATGCTCCCCTTCGGGCAGGTTTTCGGGGGCGTTGCGGTCATCCAGCGAGATGAAAATCCGGCGCATGACCCCCACCTGCGGGCCGGCCAGGCCCCAGCCGTCGGCGTCGTACAGGGTATCCTTCATATCGTCCAGCAAGGTGGCCAGACGGTCGTCAAACTTGGTAACGGGGCGGCAGACTTTCTTCAGGATCGGGTCGCCGTCCTGGACAATGGTGCGAAGTGCCATGGTATATACCTCCAAAAATCAAAGGGTTTGTATGAGTGTGACAGCGCCGTTTTACAGGTCGCCATCCGAATTGAAATCGATCACAACGCTTGCCTTGCCGGGCAGTTTTTCCGCGGCGTAGGCGTCCAGCGTCGCCCGCAGCAAGGCGCGGAATTGCGCATCGTTGCGGCATTTGAGGGTGAGTTTGTAGCGGTAGCGGCCCCCCAGCATGAGGATGTTCATGGGCACAGGGCCCAGCATCCGCAGCGGCAGGTCCGGGTGTCGGGATGCCAGATCGGCCAGTATCCGGCCGAACCGGCTGGCCGCGGTGAACACGGCCCCCTCCTGTGCGCCGGTAAAGCCCACAACGCACAGGGCACAGAAGGGCGGGTACAGGCTCAGACGGCGGAAGGAGATTTCCTCCTGATAGAAGGCGGGGTAATCCTGCCGGGCCGCCAGCTGCAGCACCGGGTGTTCCGGCACTGCCGTCTGGATCAGGGCACGACCGGGCAGTTCGGCGCGGCCGCCCCGGCCCACCACCTGGGTGATCAGGCTGAACACGCTTTCGTAGGCGCGGAAGCCCTGACCGAAGAGCAGCGAGTCGATGCCCAGCACCCCCACCAGGGTGACCTTCTCGAAATCCAGGCCCTTTGCCACCATCTGGGTGCCCAGCAGGATATCGTATTCCTGCCGGCCGAACTTGGTCAGCATGGTTTCGTGAGCGTTCTTCTGGCCGGTGGAATCCTGATCCATGCGCAGGATGCGGGCGGTGGGCAGCAGCTGGTGAAGCTCCTCCTCCACCCGCTGGGTGCCGAATCCGCTGTACAGAAGCTTGCCGCCGCATTCCGGGCAGCGGTTGGGGGCCGGGTGCACCATATGCCCGCAGTGGTGGCACATTAGCGCCTGCCGGTTCTTGTGGTAGACCAGCGGCACGCTGCAGTTGGGGCACTTGACCACCTGGCCGCAGTCGGCGCACATGGCCACCGTGTTGTAGCCGCGGCGGTTGAGCAGAAGAATGCTCTGCTCCCCCCGGCGCAGGTTTTCGGCCAGCTCCCCGGCCAGGCGGGCACTGACCTCCCGGGGGTTGCCGGCGGTCATCTCCGCCCGCATATCGGCAAACTCCACCGTGGGCAGCGGGCGGCCGCCGTACCGTTCCCGCAGGGTAACCAGCCGCATCCGCCCGGCCCGGGCGGCATAGGTGGTCTCGATGCGGGGGGTGGCGGAAGCAAAGACCAGCAGGGCGTTCTCCGCAGCCGCCCGCTTTTTGGCCACCTCATGGGCGGAGTAACGGGGCGAGGATTCGCTCTGGTAGGTGTGTTCCTGCTCCTCATCCAGAATGATCAGGCCGATATCCTTCAGCGGGGCAAAGATGGCACTGCGGGTGCCCACCACAATATCGGCGTTGCCCTGCTGAATCATCCGCCATTGCAGCAGGCGCTCGGTGTTGTTCAGTGCGCTGTGCTGCACTGCCAGCCGACTGCCGAAGGTGGCTTTGAGGCGGCGGATCATCTGGGGGGTCAGGCCGATTTCCGGCACCAGCACCAGCGCCCGCCGTCCCTGGGCCAGGGTACGCTCAATGAGTTTGAGGAACACCGCCGTCTTGCCGCTGCCGGTGACGCCGTACAAAAGGGCCGCCCGGGGCTGATGGGCATCCAGGTCCTCGCTGAGCTGGGCAAAGGCCGTCTGCTGTTCGGGGGAAAGCTCGATGGGCTGCGGGTCAAAGGGAATATCGGCAAACAAATCCAGAGACTTGAGCCGTTCCTCCGCCCGCAGAACACCTTTTTTACACAGGGCATCCAGGGTGGTGCGGCCGACCCCCTGGTCCTCCAGCGCACGGCGGGTCATGGGACCGTTTTGCAGCAGTTCCACCGCAGCCTGCTGCCGCGGGCCGGGCTTGGGTTTGGCGGGCAGTTCCCCCACCAGGGTGTACACCGTTTCCAGCGGGCGGGTCAGGCGGCCGCGTACCACCGGTTTGCCGTCTTCCACCCCGGGGCAATACTGGGCCCCGTAGGGAATGATGGCCTTGACGGCCTCGTACCAGGTGCAGAAATACCGGTCTTTTAGGAACCGGACCAGTTCCAGCAGGTCCGGGGTCAGGCGGGCATCCTCCGGCGCGGCGGCCAGCAAGGTTTTCAGCCTGGGGTCCGGGTCGGATTCCTCAGCCAGCTGCAGCACCACCGCCATGCGGGGCTTGTCCGACCGGCCGAAGGGCACCAGCACAATACCACCGGGCCACAGCCGCCCGCACAGTTCCGCCGGAACCAGGTAGGAATACAGCTTGTCAAAATGAATGGTGGCGTCGTTCACCGCCACCTTGGCAATCGTTGGCAAACGCGCCCTCCCCTCTTTTCGGGTAAATCAGTCCTGCTGGGACAACCGGTTGCGGATGATGCCGTAGATGCGGTCGGCACAGTCCTGCACCACATCGTTGATCACATGTTCGTCGTAGTCGGCGGAGCGGGCTATCTCGGTTTCGGCGCGCTTGAGCCGCTTCTGGATGACTTCCTCGCTCTCGGTGCCGCGGAAACGCAGGCGATGTTCCAGCTCCTGCATGTTGGGCGGCAGCACAAAGATGGTGGTGGCACCGGGATACAAGCGCTTGATGTTGCCGGCGCCTTCCACCTCAATGACCAGGATAACCGGTTCTTCGGCTTTCATGTGGCGCTCGATCTCCGAACGCAGGGTGCCGTAATAGTTGTCGCAGTAGCAGGTATACTCCACAATGCCGTCGGAGTCCAGGGCTTCTTTGAAATGTTCCTTGCTCAGGAAATGGTAGCTGACGCCGTCCACTTCCCCTTCCCGCATGGGTCGGGTGGTGGCGGACACCGTCTTTTTCACGTCCGGGTGTTCGCTGAGCAGTTTGGCCACCACGGTGTCTTTGCCGGTGCCGGAAGGCCCGGACACCACAAACAGATATTTTTCACCTTTCATACTTTTAGCATCCCCCATATGTTCACAATCCTATACCCTATTGTATCGAAACGCACCGGGTCAGGGTGCGGTTTCTTCGTGTGCTCGGCCCAGGATGGTTTCCGGCGGAAAGGCCGAAAGAACCACGTGGTCGGAATCCATGATCAGCACCGACTGGGTGCGGCGGCCGTAGGTGGCATCGATGACCGCACCCTTGTCCCGGGCGTCCTGTACGATACGCTTGATGGGTGCGGATTCCGGACTGACCGCGGCGATGAGCCGGTCGGCGTTGACCAGGTTGCCGAACCCGATATTGATCAGTTTCATGCGGGCCTCTTATTCAATATTCTGGATCTGTTCGCGGATTTTCTCGATCTCCGACTTGAGAGCCACCACCAGCCGGGTCAGGGCGGCGTCCTGGCACTTGGAACCGATGGTGTTGGCTTCCCGGTTCAGCTCCTGGGTCAGGAAATCCAGTTTGCGGCCGATGGGCTCATCCAGGGTCAGGATCTCCCGGTACTGGGCCACATGGCTGTGCAGGCGCACGGTCTCCTCGTCAATAGCGGTCTTGTCTGCAAAGAGGGCGGCTTCGGTGAGGATGCGGCTTTCGTCGATGTTGCGGTCGGCCAGCAGTTCCTGCAGCCGGGCATACAGGCGCTCGGTATACGCCTGCACGCGGCCGGCACTGCCCTGCTCGATCTGGCCCACCAGGTCTTCCACCACCTGCAGGCGGTTTTCCACATCGTCCTTCAGCTTGGCGCCTTCGGTGGCACGCATGGCCAGGAAGGCCTCCACTGCCTGGGCAGCCACCCCGGCCACGTCCGCCCACAAGGCATCCGGGTCGGCGGGGGCTGCGGTCTGGGACAGCACGTCCGGGAACCGGGCCAGGCCCATGACGGTCACATCGTTCTTGATGTCCAGGCGTTCGGCCATGGCGCTCAGGGCCTGGCGATAGCTTTCGGCCAAAGGCCAGTTGACCTGCACCACCGTATCGGCGGCGGCCACGCTCTGGATGGTCAGGTTCAGTTCCACCTTGCCACGGTGTACCCGCTCCCCCACCAGTGCCTTGAGCTTATCGTCCAAAAAAGCGCAGGTGCGCGGCATGCGGGAAGAATACTCAAAAAAACGCGCATTGACGCTGCGGATCTCCACCGCAATATTGCGGCCGTTGAGCGTCTGCTCGGCCCGGCCATAGCCAGTCATGCTGAGAACCATACCTGAACTCCTCACATCTCACACAGCAAATTTTTCCTGATAGGTATTCAATTTATTATACTACCCACACCGCTGTTTGGCAAGACGGCAGGTGCCCTGTCCCCAGACGCCAGAAAGCCCCCGTGCCTTTCGGCACAGGGGCTTTGGGTGAAACAATATTGCCGGGATCAGACCGGATGCGCCTTGTTGGCGTAATCCGCATGCTGGGCGTCCACGCCGTGCAGGCGGGCGTTGCGCTTTTCGAAGAACTTGGGCGCCACCTGCGGGAACATGGCGTAGGTCAGCACGTCCTCTTCCTGGATGACGTACTTGGCGGCCTCGGCCTTCATCTTTTCCATTTCGGGCTCCAGCAGGTCTGCCGGACGGCAGGTGATGGGTTCTTCGCCCTTGAGGATCATCTTGGTGAATTCCGGCTTGATGGGCGCGGGGGTCTTGCCGTAATCGCCGTGGACCAGGCCCTTGAATTCCTTGGTGACCATCTTGTAGCGTTCGCCCATGATCACGTTGAACACGGCCTGGGTGCCCACGATCTGGCTGGTGGGGGTGACCAGCGGCGGATAGCCGGCGTCCTCACGCACACGCGGGATTTCCTTGAGCACTTCATCCAGCTGGTCTTCCTTGCCAGCGTCCTTCAGCTGCTTGATCATGTTGGACAGCATGCCGCCCGGGACCTGATACAGCAGGGTGTTGGCGTCCACGCCCAGCACCTTCGGGCTGATCTGGCCGTTGGCGATGTACTTCTCGCGCAGCTTGGCAAAGTGCTCACGCACGATGTTCAGCTTGGCAAGATCCAGGCCGGTGTCGTAGTCGGTGCCCTGCAGGGCGGCGACCAGACTTTCGGTGGGCATATGGGAGGTGCCCAGAGCCAGGGGGCTCATGGCGGTGTCAATGATGTCGGCGCCCGCCTCGATGCCCTTCAGGATGGACATGGAAGCCAGGCCGGCGGTGTAGTGGCTGTGAATGTCGATGGGAATGCTGACGGCTTCCTTCAGCGCCTTGACCAGATCATAGCAGGTGTAGGGCTTGAGCAGGCCGGCCATATCCTTGATGCAGATGGAGTCGGCGCCCATCTCTTCCAGCTGTTTGGCGTACTCCACGAAATATTCGTTGGTGTGCACCGGGCTCAGGGTGTAGCTGATGCAGGCCTGGACGTGGGCCTTTTCCTTGCGGGCTGCCTTGATGGCGGTCTGCAGGTTGCGCGGGTCGTTCAGGGCGTCAAAGATGCGCAGGATGTCGATGCCGTTGGCCACGGACTTCTGCACGAAGTATTCCACAGCGTCGTCGGCATAATGGCGATAGCCCAGCATGTTCTGGCCGCGGAACAGCATCTGCAGCTTGGTCTTTGGCATTTCCCGGCGCAGGGTGCGCAGGCGCTCCCACGGGTCTTCGTCCAGGAAGCGGATGCAGGCATCAAAGGTGGCGCCACCCCAGCATTCGATGGAGAAATAACCGATCTCGTCCATCGTCTTGAGGATAGGGAGCATCTCGTCGATGGTCATACGGGTAGCCAGCAACGACTGATGAGCGTCGCGCAGGACAACTTCCGTGATCTGAATGGGTTTCTTAGCCAATCTGATTCACCTCTTTTTCAAACTGCCGTGGGGCTCAGTTCATGGTGCACAGCACGTCGCCGGAAGCCACCGTATCGCCCTTGCGCACGTTGACGCTGGCAATGGTGCCATCCTGCGGGGCGGAGATCTCGTTTTCCATCTTCATGGCTTCCAGGATCATCAGGGTATCGCCGGCCTTGACCGAAGCACCGGGCTGGACGCGCACATCCAGAATGTTGCCGGGCATGGGGGCCGAGACGGTCACAGCACCGGCGGCACCGGCGGGAGCGGGAGCCGCAGCAGGAGCCGGGGCGGCAGGCTTGGCGGCGGGGGCCGGAGCGGGAGCGGCAGGCGCGGCCGGGGCGACGGGTGCGCCGCCGTTTTCTTCAACAGTCACATCATAGGCAACGCCGTTGACGGTAACGGTGAGATGTTTCATGACAGGGTCCTCCTTAACTATGTATATCGTGTGATGTTACAGAGTGATGTTGCCGTGCTTCTTGGCCAGGCGCACAGCGCGCTTGCTGGCCAGCATATCCAGCGCCTGGGTCACGGCGGCGCGCACACCGGCAGGCGCCACGGCGGCATCGGCCGCCCCGTTGGCCACGGCAGCGGCAGCGCTGCACACCTCCGCCTTGTAGGCGTCGGCCTTGGCCTTGGTGGCCTTTTCCAGGTTATCGGCGGCATAGATTTCGTCCTTGTACAGAACGCTGACCGCGGTTTCCGGCGCCAGCGGCGCGATGGTGCAGCCTTCCACGGCAATGCGCCAGTCGGCGGAGGCGGCAAAGACGGTGTAGATGGGACCCACGGCCTCACCGGCCAGCACAGCCACCTTCACGGTGGTGGCTTCGGCATAAACACCGGCCATACGGGCGGCCTGACGGATACCGCCGGCCATATCGTCGCCCTCGCTGCGGACAAAACCGTCGGTGTTGACGATGGTCAGCACGGGAATGCTGTAGGCATCACACAGGCGGATGAACCGGGCTGCCTTGGCGGTGCAGTGGTGGTTGATGGCGCTCTTGGCAGTGGCCACAACGCCCACGGTGGCGCCGCCCACGGTGCCCAGGGCGGTGTACACGGCCTTGCCGTAGCCGGCATACAGTTCCACCAGGCTGCCTTCGTCCGCCAGAGCGGCGGCTGCGGCAGCGGGATCATACTTGTTCAGGTCCATCGCCTTGGCGGGGGCGGCGAAATCAAACACCGCCGGGCCGGCCAGGTTGTTGGAGGGCAGCAACGCCACGATGGAAGCGGCTTTCTTGGCAGCCTGCAGGTCGTCGTCCGCCAGAACCGCAGCCACACCGGCGCGGGCCGCGAACTCGGCGGTGCCCGCAATGGCCACCTTGTCGTCACTGGTAAAGGGGGCGTTGAGGAACAGCTCACCGTCCTTGCTCATGACGCACAGATCGGCGGCCGCCGCCTGCACGGCGGAAGAGCCAGCGCAGGTGCCGGTGACCACGGCCACCTGGGGCACCACACCGGAGATCCGGGCAATCTGGGCCATCAGGCGGGAGTTGGCATTCAGCAGCCCCAGGCCGCTTTCCAGGCAGGCACCGTTGGAGTTGTAGAATGTCACCACCGGAGCGCCGGTTTCGGCGGCCATGTTCAGCACGCGGATGTTCTTTTCGATATCTTCCACATCGACGGGACGACCGTCCTGAACCACGGCGTACACGCTCTGGCCGCCCGCACAACCGTATGCGGCGCTGACCGGGCCGTCGGCAAACAGCGCGGTATAATTCCCATCGTCAAAAAATGCGGCAAGGAGCTCTGCCTTGCCAGGTTTCTTTGCAGCCATTTAGTGACCTCCTGTATCGCTAGCAGTATGGTTTTCACAATGCCATATGCAATGATTATACTACTTTATTTCAAGCGGGACAAGTGGATTTTGTTCAAATTGCGAGGGTTTTTTCGTATTTTTTTGCAAAAAGACTCTCATTCACTCCGGTTTTTTGGCTGCTCCGGACTTGGTGGCGGCGTTGCGCAGGGCGGTTACTTCCGAGCGCTTGAGTTCCCGCCATTCCCCGGGCGCCAGCATGCCCAGCTTGACCGGGCCTTCGGCGCTGCGCTTCAGGCGGATGACCTCCAGGCCCACGCTCTCGCACATGCGGCGGATCTGACGGTTGCGGCCTTCGTGCAGGGTGATTTCCAGCACGGTGCGGTTGGGCTCATCGGTGACCACATGAATCACCGCCGGGGCGGTCTTGACGCCGTCGTCCAGCACCACGCCGCTGGACATCTTGACGATCTGTTCTTCGGTGGCCCGGGGCCGCACGGTCACCCGGTACAGCTTGCCCACCCCGCCGGACGGGTGGGTCAGCAGGTTGGCGAAAGCACCGTCATCGGTCATGAGCAGCAGGCCTTCGCTGTCCTTGTCCAGCCGGCCGATGGGATACACCCGGCGGCCCACCCCCTTGACCAGGTCCATGACCGTCTTGCGGCCCAGTTCATCCGAAGATGTGGTGATGAAGCCCCGGGGCTTGTGCAGCATGATATAGATGTATTTGCGCTTGCGGACAATGCGCACCGTCTTGCCGTCGATGGAGACCTTGTCATAGTCGGGGTCCATCTTATCGCCCAGGGTCACGGGGTGACCGTTGACCTTGACCCGGCCTTCGTCGATCATGCGTTCCGCCGCACGGCGGGAGCAGATGCCCTGGTCGGAGAGGACTTTCTGAATGCGTTGTTCTGCCATAATAAAAAATTCCTTTCAAAAAGGCGCAAAGTGGCCAAAGGCCCCCTTGCGCCCTGTTTTTTGTATTGTTTTTTGTCTGCCGCGGCCCCGGCGCACAGAGGCCGGGCACGGGTCAGTTCTGTTTTTCGTCAGCCTGGGCAAACGCCTCTTTGGCGGCCTCGGTGGCGGTTTCCTTGCTGGGTTTGCCTTTGCCCAGCATGGAAGCCAGCTTGTCCACCAGTTCGGGCAGCGCCGCAATGGCGTTGTCGATGGTGGTGGCGTGCTCCATCAGCTGTACGGTGCGCACACCGGCCGAATTGATGACCAGAAAGGCCACCGGCGTGATGGACACCCCGGCACCGGAACCGCCGCCGAACATCTGTTTGCTGGCGTTGGCGCCCACGTCCGAACCGCCGGACGCGAAGCCGAAGGTGACGCGGGAAACCGGGATGATGGTGGTCTCATCATCCACCTTGATGGGGTCGCCGATGATGGTCGAGGAATCGACCATATCGCGCACCTTGTCCATGGTGATGCCCATCATACCCTGCAGCGGGTGTTCTGCCATAGTAAACTACCTCCTATATTCCACGCGCGCCGCTTCAAGACAGCGTGCCGAGCTGGTCCAGTATTGCATTCAAGGGAACTTTGCCCTGTTTGTCCCGACGCATCAGGTAAAACAGGATCAACAATATTATATACGGCCTTGTCCGGATTTGGCAAGAAAAAATCCGCTTACCGGCCATTTCGCCGGTAAAATCCGGCTCCATGCGCAGGGATTCGGCCCGGATGGTCAGGAACTGCCGCGCCAGGGCCAGCAGATTGTTGCTCAGCGCCATCCGCCGGCCATAGGCCACCGCGGTATCGGCGGCATCCTCCCCCGTCACGGTCCAGAACACATGCAGCTTCTGCACCGTGATGCCCCGCAGCAGGCGGGCCCGGTAGGGTGCCAGCGTGCCGAAGAAGATGCGGGCAACCCCCAGAAGGGCGTCCTGTTCTCCCGGAGTCAGGTCCTCCGGCACGGGCTCCAGGGGCGGCAGAGGCGGCTCCGGGTCGGCGGAAGCCTTTTCCGACGCGGCGGGGGCAGGCCCCTGTGCCTGGCCCGGGAGCTCCGCCTCCGGTTGCTTTTCCGGGGGCGGGGGTGCTGCTTCCGGGGACGGTTCCAGCGCAGGCTGCGCCGGAGAGGCAGAAGACGCTTCCCTTTTTTCTTTTTTGGGGGCCGACTTTTCCTTTTTGGGCTTTTTTCGGTGCTGCCAGGGATACAGAACCCGGTGCAGCGGCCCCGCATAGGCTCCCACCGAAACACCAGCGGCAGGCGTCCAGCGCAGGGTCAGCCCCACCGGGGCCAACAGCAGGACCACCGCCACAGCCAGTACCGCCAGCACCAGAATCAGCAGGATCCGCCCCGCCAACACCAGCGCCCCCAGAAGGACGGTCATACCAGATTCTCCATTTCCATCTGCTGAGGTTCGTTGTCCGGGGGAGCTGCCTGGGGATCATCCTCATGCAGCGGCGGCAGGTCCGCCAGGCTGCCCAGGCCGAACACCCGCAGGAAGGTATCGGTGACCCGGAAGGCCACCGGTTTGCCGGGCAGGTCCAGACGCCCTGCCTCCTCGATCAGGCCCCGTTCCAGCAGTTTGGCCACGGTGGAGGAGGAATCCACTCCGCGGACCTGCTCGATAAAGCTGCGGGAAACCGGCTGGTTGTAGGCGATGACGGCCAGCACCTCCAGCGCCGCCGGGGACAAAGGCGCATTGTGCCGGGTGTCCAGGATGCGCTTGACCACCTCGCCGTAATACGGGCGGGTGGAAAGCTGCCAGCGGTCGCCGTCAAAGTGGAGCAGCACCATACCGCTTTCCCGTGCGTCGTATTCCGACTGCAGGGTCTGCAGTAGTTCCCGTGCCTGGTCAGCCTCAATGCGCATGGCTTCGGCCAGACGGGCGGCTTCCACCGGTTCCCCGTTGGCAAACAGCATGGCTTCCATCATGCCGAGTTTCTGTCGTTCATTCATGGGCGGTTGCCTCCCCTGCTGTCTTGTTTCTCTGCCGCGGACGGCGGGTGCGGTCCATCTGCAGTGTGCCGGTGTCATCCACCTTGATGCGCCCGGCGCGGATCAGCTCCAGCAGGGCCAGAAAGGTGGCCACGTTGGTGCTGCGGCTTTCTTCCCGGCTGAACAGCTGTCCCATCCGGTGCAGGCTGCCCCGCAGAAGTCCCCGCAGGACATGGACCACCCGGCTGGCCACCGACACGAAAGGTGCCGTGACCAGGGGTTCGAACCGCTCCTGCTGGGGCTTTTTGCGGCGCAGGCTGCGGCCCATCAGGTTGAACCACGCCTGCACCAGTTTGTCCGGGTCCTGGGGGCGGGAATATTCCGCCGCCCCTTCCAGCGGCATGGGGCTGCGCACCGCGGTGTACAGGTCCCGCGCCCGGCTGCCCAGGGCGGCCGCCACCTTTTTGCAGACGCTGTACTCGATGAGTCGGCCGGTCAGCTCCGCCTTCATCCGCTCCGCTTCGGGACTGCGGGGCAGCAGCAGGGCACTTTTCATCTGAACCAGGTGGGCCGCCATGTCGATGAACTCGCTGGAAAGTTCCATGCGGTCCTGCTGCATGGTGGCAATGGCAGCGGTATATTGGTCGATGAGTTCCATAATATTGATATCATACAGGTTCATCTTATTCTTGCCCACCAGATGCAGCAGCAAATCCAGCGGACCTTCAAAATCTTCTATATGAAAGGTTAAGGTTTCCATGAAATATGATATTCCCCTTACAGCAGACCGAACGCGGCCTCCACAAATTCGGTCGCGTTGAAAAATGCCCCGTACACGGCATTGACAAAAAAGCCCAGCGGCTTGTTCAGTACCCCGAGGAGCACCAGAACCAACACCGCGGCCATGATATAGCGCTCATAGCGCATGACCCGGAAATACAGCTTTTGCGGCAGGAACAGCAGCGCAATGCGGCTGCCGTCAAAGGGCGGCACCGGAATCAGGTTGAAGACCCCCAGACTGATGTTCATGGCGATCATATACCAAAGGAAGTCCATGATCAGCTGGGGCGCCTGGCCGTAACTGGCGTACCAGACCACTTTATATATAATGGTACAAAGGAATCCCAGCAGAAAATTGGACACCGGTCCTGCCGCCGCCGACACCGCCATGCCCACCTTGGGGTTGCGGAAGCGCCGGGGATCGATGCCCACCGGCTTGGCCCAGCCGACCCCGCCCAACACCATACACAAGGTGCCCAGCGGGTCAAAATGGCGCAGCGGATTGAGGGACAGCCGCCCGGCATTTTTGGCGGTGGGGTCCCCCAGGCGCCAGCTGACAAAGGCGTGGGCCGCCTCATGAAACGGAATGACCAGCAGCACGGCCAGCGCACGCACCAGGTAATCATACAGAACTTCGATGCCCAGCAGGCCGTGCATGATGGGTTCCCCCTTGCATTTGACTTATCTTTGTTATTATACTGTATATGCCCCCCTAAAACAAGGGCGCGCCTGCATTTTGAGGTGGTCCTGCTAGGGGAACCGGGGAGCCCCAACGTGAAGCGCGTAAAAGCTGTCGTGGATGGGTCCCCGAAGTATATCTACGCCTGCACCCGCTGCCTGCGCTCGGGTAAGGTCACCCGCGCGGTCTGATTTGGATGGAAAAATTGCCGGTCACGGTTTGTGGCCGGCTTTTTCTTTCTATATGCGTATCTGCGCATAAAAAGCTTGAAAGCGAGGTTTTTCCCATGCTGCCCCGTGATCCCATGATCCTGTACAGCTATGTCAATACACAGCTGCGTGACCGGCATATCGATCTGGACGATTTCTGCGCGGAAGAAAACGTGGACCGGACCGAACTGTGCAAGACCCTGCGTGAAGTAGGGTTTGAGTACGATCCCCAGGCCAACCGGTTTGTGTGATTTGCGGCACCGCGGTGCGGCGGTGTGACCCCTGCGAGGAGGAATCTGTAAAATGAATTTCGTGTTTATCTCGCCCCATTTTCCCAAAACCTACTGGAATTTCTGTGACCGGCTCAAGCGCAACGGTGTGAATGTGCTGGGCATCGGGGATGCGCCTTACGACGAAATTCCCGACGAGCTGAAAGCCACCCTGACCGAATATTACCGGGTGGACAGCCTGGCGGACTATGACCAGATGGTGCGCGCCATGGGGTATTTCACCCACGAGTACGGCAAGATCGACTGGGTGGAAAGCAACAACGAGTACTGGCTGGAACTGGATGCCGCTCTGCGCACCGATTTCAACATCAACACCGGCGCCAAGAACGACTTCATCGAGCGCATCAAGTTCAAGAGCAAGATGAAGGACAGCTACCGCGCCGCCGGGGTGCCGGTAGCACGGCATCACATGGTATCCACTCTGGAGGCTGCCAAGGAATTCATCAAGCAGGTGGGGTATCCGGTCATTGTCAAGCCGGACAACGGCTGCGGCGCCGAAGCCACCTACAAGCTGGAAAATGAAAATGATCTGGTGGACTTCTACGCTTCCCGTCCGGAAGTGCCCTATATTATGGAAGAGTTCATCAACGGCACCATCGTCAGCTTTGACGGCGTGGCCGACAGCCATTGCGTGCCCCTGTTCTACACCAGCAACTACTTCCCCACCCCCATCATGGACATCGTGAACACCCAGGGAGATCTGGCTTACTGGACCCAGAAGCGGGTGCCGGAAGATCTGCGCAAGGTGGGCTTTGCCACCATCAAGGCCTTCGGCGCCAAGAGCCGCTTCTTCCACTGCGAGTTCTTCCGCCTGAACGAGGACAAGGAAGGTCTTGGCAAAAAAGGCGATTATGTGGCGCTGGAAGTGAACATGCGCCCCGCCGGCGGCTACACCCCGGATATGATCAACTTTGCCAACAGCGTGGACTGCTACCAGATCTGGGCCGATATGGTCTGCTTTGACGAGGTGCGCAATCTGGACCTGAACGGCCCCCACTACTACTGCGTGTATGCCGGCCGCCGGGACGGTGTGCAGTATCTGCACACCCACGAACAGATCATGACCCGCTACGGGTCCCGCATGAAGATGTGCGACCGTCTGCCGGATGCCCTGGCCCTGGACATGGGCAACCAGATGTATGTGATCAACGCCGTGACCGAAAAGGAACGGGATAACTTTATCCGTTTTGTGCAGCAGCGGGTCTGATTCCCGCTTCAGGCTGTCTGCGGTGGCACTGCCGCAGGCAGCTTTTTCTGTTTGTGACAAAGCAACGGCCACAAAGTTGTAAAACTTTACCAAAGCAGGTCCTTTTTGCCGTAAAATTCGCGTTTTTTCTGTTTACAGCGCTGTATTGGCAGGTGTAAAATGGGAACATCCCGAAAACCCTGTCAACCCGGAGAGGAGAAACGGCATGAAACGCTCTCTTTGCAAAGCGCTGGCTGTCGGCCTGGCCCTCTGCCTGACGGTGGGCTGTGCCAAGCAGGACACCCTGGGCACGGCCAGCCCGGAAACCGCCGAAGCCGCAGCCACCGCCGTTCCGGTTGCCCAGTCGCAGCCGGACCCCACCGCCGCCCCCGCTGTCACCGACACTTCCACCATACTGCCGCAGACAGAGGACGCCGGCCGGTCCTATGTGGATGAGACCCTGTTCATCGGCGATTCCAACACGGCACGGTACATGATGTATGCTGACGAGACCGGCTCCGCTTTCACTTCCCTGAAAAACAACATCGGTGTGGTCAGCATGGGGGTAGGCGCCATCACCACCCTGAAATGTGAACAATTCAAGGGCGACAGCCAGATGTACACCATCCCCGATGCGGTGGCCAAGCTCAAGCCGCGGCGGATCATCATCTGTTTCGGCACCAACAACCTGGGCGGCACCTCCACCGATGCCACCAATTTCATCAAGACCTACCGCACCGGTCTGCAGGCCATCAGCGAGGCCTGGCCCTATGCCGAAATCATCGTCAGCGCCATTCCGCCTTTGGACCAACAGCGGGAAAACATCCGTCTGGACATGGTCCAGGTGGATGCTTACAACGAAGCCCTGGTACAGATGTGCGAGGAGGACGGATACCGGTTTCTGAATTCCGCCGAGGTGCTGCGGGACGACACCACCGGCTGGGCCAAGAAGGATTACACCCTGTCGGACGGGGTGCATCTTTCCAAGGTGGCGGTGACCGCCTACTTTGAATATGTGCGCACCCACGCCAGCCAGACCCCCGATCAGCGGCCCCAGCCCTTGGGCACCATCCCCGAACCGGACGGCGTGCCGCTGGGCCTTATCACCAGCGATCCCATCGCGGTGCGGGGCGCCAAAGTGCCGGTGGAATTCGTGAGCAGCGGCGGGGGGACCATCAGCGGACAGACCAGCCAGATGGTCAAGAAAGGCGGCAGCTGCTCCACCGTGACCGCCGTACCCAACGAAGGCTGGAAGTTCTCCTACTGGTCGGCGTCCATCGGTTCCGCCGGGTCGTCCAGCCAGCTGACCTTTACGGTGCCTTCCAACGCCGATGCCGGCGGTGTGGTGGTGACCGCCCACTTTGAGCCGGCCGAACACGAACACACCTACAAGGAAGTGGACGGCAGCCGCAAAGCCCCCACCTGTGAGGAAAAGGGCTTTGTGAAAGAGGTCTGCACCATCTGCGGTGAGGTGCGGGAGCGGGAACTGGATGCCCTGGGCCACAAATGGGACGAAGGCCGGGTGACCAAGGAGCCGCAGCCCGGCATTGCCGGTGAGCGCACCTACACCTGCACCGTCTGCCAGAAGACCAAAGTCGAGCCCATCGCCGCCCTGGCCGCCACCCCCTCTCCTTCGCCTTCTGCGGTACCCACGCCCTCCCCTGCCCCGGTGGTGACAGCTGCCCCGGCGCCGGTGGTCACGCCGCCGCCCACCCAGGCACCCACACCGGTGCCGACGCCGGTTCCCACACCGGTACCCACGCCCGAACCTACCCCCGTACCTACGCCAACCCCCACACCCACGCCTGTGCCGACGCCGGAAGTGGTGGAACCGCCCGCATCCGAACCGGAACCCGCCCCGCCCGCCGAGCAAGCCGCTCCGGCTGAAGCGCCGGAACCGCCGTCGGAAGACGTGCCCGCAGCGGAAGTGCCGGTTCAGGGGGGGGGGGGGAAGGCTTTTGCATGCCATACAGGAAGGAATCATACATTCATGAACGAGAAAACAAACAATTCAGCGCGCATTTCCCGCTTTTTGCCCTATCTGATGCGCTACAAGGGCATTCTGCTGTTCGATCTGTTCTGCGCCGCTTTGACCACCTTGTGCGACATCGTGCTGCCCTCCATCATGCGGTATCTGACCAACGCCGCCACCGATCCTTCGGTGGTGCTGACGGTGGCCACGGTGGGCAAGCTGGCCGGGCTGTACCTGGTGCTGCGCATCATTGACGGCGCCGCCAGCTACTACATGTCCGGCACCGGCCACATCATGGGCGTGTACATCGAAACCGACATGCGCCGGGATGCCTTTGCCCATCTGCAGCGGCTGAGCCACACCTACTACAACAACACCAAGGTCGGCCAGATCATGGGCCGCATTACCAACGACCTGTTTGATGTAACCGAATTCGCCCACCACTGCCCCGAAGAATTTTTCATTGCCGCCATCAAGATTGTGGCCTCCTTTGTGATCCTGTGCGGGGCCAGCGTCCCCCTGACCCTGGTGGTCTTTGTCTGCGTGCCCCTGATGATGATTGTCAGCGTGCGGCTGAACCTGCGGCTGCGGGCGGCTTTCCGCAAGCAGCGGTTCCAGATTGGTGAGCTCAACGCCTCCATCGAGGACAGCCTGCTGGGCCAGCGGGTGGTCAAGGCCTTTGCCGCCGAAGAACAGGAAAAGGACAAGTTCGAGGTGGGCAACCAGACCTTCCAGACCATCAAGAAAAAGACCTACCACGCCATGGCCGCCTTCAACACATCAACCCGTCTGTTTGACGGGTTGATGTACCTGGTGGTCATTGTGGCCGGCGGCCTGTTCCTGGTATACGACAAGATCAGCGCCGGCGATCTGGTGGCCTATGTGCTGTACGTCTCCACCCTGATTGCCACCATCCGCCGCATTGTGGAATTTGCGGAGCAGTTCCAGCGGGGCATGACCGGCATCGAGCGTTTCTTCGAGATCATGGACACCCCGGTGGAGATCGAGGATGCCCCCGACGCCAAACCCCTGCAGGTGGACAAGGGCGGCATTGAGTTCCAGGACGTGAGCTTTGAATACCCCGACGACCACAACCAGGTACTGCGCCATGTGAACCTGCAGATCAAACCCGGCGAGAATCTGGCGCTGGTCGGGCCTTCCGGCGGCGGCAAGACCACCCTGTGCAACCTGATCCCCCGCTTCTACGACGTGACCGGCGGCCGCATCCTCATCGACGGGCAGGATGTGCGCCAGGTCACCCTGCACAGTCTGCGGGACGCCATCGGTGTGGTGCAGCAGGACGTGTATCTGTTCAGCGGCACGGTGGCAGAAAACATCGCCTACGGCAAGCCGGGCGCCACCCGGGCGGAAATCGAACAGGCCGCCCGCCTGGCCGGTGCCGACGGGTTTGTGCGGGAGCTGAAAGACGGCTATGACACCTATGTGGGCGAGCGGGGCGTCAAGCTCAGCGGCGGGCAGAAGCAGCGCATCTCCATCGCCCGGGTATTCCTGAAAAATCCGCCCATCCTGCTGCTGGACGAGGCCACCAGCGCCCTGGACAACGAGAGCGAAATTCTGGTGGGCCAGAGTCTGGATGCCCTGGCCAAAGGCCGCACCACCCTGACCATCGCCCACCGCCTGACCACCATCAAGAATGCCGACCGCATCCTGGTGCTGGGCAAGGACGGCATTGAGGAGGAAGGCACCCACGACCAGCTGCTGGCCAAGAAGGGCATCTACTACCGCCTGTGGAACGGCCTGGTCAGCGGTCAGACCCTGTAACATCCGCAAAAAAAAGGCGCGGGTTTCCCCGTTTTTTGCACAAAGTTTCGGCTGCGTTTTGGTGCGCATTGCCGAAGCTTTGGTGCACGGGGGGACCCGCGCTTGTTTTTTGCTTTTTTTGTGTGTATGATGGAAAACAGAATTCAGGAAAGGCGGAATCAGCGTGACTCGTTCCAGCGGTATTCTTTTGCATTTGTCCAGCCTGCCGTCGACCACCGGCATCGGCACCATGGGGCGTGAAGCCCGAAAATTTGTGGATTTTCTTGCTCTGGCCGGGCAGAAATACTGGCAGATTTTGCCGGTGTGTCCCACCAGCTACGGGGACAGTCCTTACCAGTCCTTTTCGACCTTTGCGGGCAACCCCTACTTCATCGACCTGGATCTGCTGGCCGAGGACGGCCTGCTGAAACCCGAGGAGTACCAGGACATCGACTGGGGCGGCACCCCCGATGCCGTGGACTATGCGGTGATTTACGAAAAGCGGTATCCGGTGCTGCACAAGGCCTGTGCCCGGCTGCTGGCCGAGCCTACGGAGGACTATCGGACCTTCTGCCGGGAAAATGCATTCTGGCTGCCGGACTATGCCCTGTTCATGGCGCTGAAAGACGCCCACAAGGGTGCTGCCTGGCACGACTGGGAGCCGGAACTGGTGCGGCGTGACCCCGCCGCACTGGAGGAAGCCCGCCGCACCTATGCGGACGAGGTGGGTTTCTGGCAGGCGGTGCAGTATCTGTTCTTCCGGCAGTGGTCGGCCCTGAAAACCTACGCTAACGAGAAGGGCGTGCGGATCATCGGCGACCTGCCCATCTATGTGGCAGCGGACAGCGTGGATGTGTGGGCCAGCCCGAAGGAGTTCCAGCTGGACGAGGACCTGCTGCCCACCGAGGTGGCCGGCTGCCCGCCGGACGCCTTTGCCGCCACCGGTCAGCTGTGGGGCAACCCGCTGTATGACTGGGACGAGATGAAGCGCAACGGCTACGCCTGGTGGGTGCGACGCATCCGCCACACCTGCGGCATCTACGATGTGGTGCGCATCGACCATTTCCGGGGCTTTGCGGGGTACTATGCCATCCCCTACGGCGACGAAACCGCCGTGAACGGGCGCTGGCGGCCCGGCCCGGGCATCGACCTGTTCCGCACCATCGAGCGGGAACTGGGACGCCGGGAGATCATTGCGGAGGACCTGGGCTTTCTGACCCAGGAGGTCTACGACCTGCTGGCCGCCACCGGATACCCCGGCATGAAGGTGCTGGAGTTCGCCTTTGACAGCCGGGACGGCGGCGGATATCTGCCCCACAGCTATCCCCGGTCCTGCGTGGCCTATACCGGCACCCACGACAACGAGCCCGCCAACGGCTGGTTTGCCAACACCAACGAGTACGCCCGTGCCCGGGCGGTGGACTATCTGCAGCTGAGCGAGGAGGAAGGCTACAACTGGGGCATGCTGCGGGGCATCTGGTCCAGCGTGGCCGATCTGGCCATCGTCCAGGCCCAGGACATTCTGGGTCTGGGCAGTGAAGCCCGGATGAACATTCCCTCCATTCCGGACGGCAACTGGCAGTGGCGGGCCCGTCCCGGTGTGTTCACCCGGGAGCTGGCCAAAAAGCTGCGCCATCTGACCGAAATTTACGGCCGTACCGAGTTCTGGGATGTGTTCCCCGAGGAGGAAGAAGAGGTGGAAGAGGAAGCTGCCGAACCTGCCGAATCCGCCGAAACCGTCGAAGCTGAATAAAATCAGGTTTGCTGCCGCCCGGTGCCCAGCCGCACCAGGGCGGCTTTGTTTTTGAGCCAGGTGAGCAGCAGCGGGATTCCCGCCCCCACCGCAAAGGCGGCCATCTCCACCCCCAGCCCCAGCGGGGTATCGGGCAGAATCCGGCGCAGCCACAATACCGGCGTCAGGCCGATGCCCGCCAGCGCCGCCGGCAGGATGAACCAGGCGGCCCAGTCGGTTTTCATGGAGGCGCAATGGAGCATCCGGCGCATATTCAGGCTGCAGGTGAGCAGGTTGGAGGCCGCCATCACCCCGAAAAAGCCCGCAATTCCATACCGGGGAATCAGCGCCGACATGGCCAGGATACGCAACGCGGAATCCAGCACCGAATACCGGAAGGTGGCCAACTGCTCCCCCATCCCCTTCAGGATGCCGTCCACCATGCTTTCCAGGTACATGAAGGGGGCGATGAAGCCCAGCACCCGCATATACTGCCCCACTGATTCTTCGTGGTAGAGCAGCAGGGCCAACGGCTGTCCGAAGAGTACCAGCCCCGCCCCCGCCAGGGCCGAGAACAGGCCGGACAGGGTCATGGCGGTGTGGATCAGTCTGGCCCGGGACTCGTTGTCCCGCCGGGCCCCTGCCCGGGCAATTTCCGGCATGAGCAAGCCGGACAGGGCTGCCAGCACCGAAAAAGGGAAAAAGATCAGCGGCATGGCCATGCCCTTGACCGCGCCGTACTGGGTTACAGCGGCGGCCCTCTCCCCCAGGTAGAGGGTCAGGCACAGCGGAATCAGGCTGCTTTCCACGGCCTGTAGGCCGCTGCCCAGCAGCCGGCTGCCGCACACCGGCAGTGCGATGCCGAAAAGCTCCCGCCGGGAAAAGCCCCGGGCCGGGTCGCCGGGGGTGGGGCGGAAGGCCTTTTCCCGCCGGGCAAACACCGCCATGAGCAGACAGGACACGGCCTCGCTCACCGTGTTGCCGATAAGCACCGCCCCGCAGGCATACCCGGCTCCCCAGGCCGCCAGACGGGACAAGCCGAAGGCCGCCACCGCCATGCGCACCAGCTGTTCGATAAGCTGGGACGTGACGTTGGGTTCCACCCGCCGCCGGGCCAGAAAACACCCCCGCAGTGCCCCGGCCACCGCCATGAAGGGCAGGCTGGGCGCCAGGATGCGCAGGCCCAGTTCCGCCCGGGCGTCGTGGAGCATCCAGTGGGCCAGAGGCTCCGCCAACGCAAACTGGGCCAGCATGGCCAGGGTGCCGAAACAGGCCGCCGCACTGACCAGCCCCCACAGGGTGGGGGCCATGCCCCGCCCCCGGGCCAGGCTCTGGGCTGCCAGCTTGGTGGATGCCACATTGACTCCCGCCGTGGCCAGGGCTACGAACACCCCGTATACCGCCAGAATCAGCTGGTACAGGCCCATGCCCTCGCCGCCCAGCCAGCCTGCAATGTACACCCGGAACACCATGCCCAGCACCCGCAGGGCAAAGCCTGCCGCCGTGAGCAGGGCCGCATTTTTCAGATAGGTCCTGATGCGCATTTCTGCCGTCCCCCTTCCCCGTGATGGTCCTGTTGGGGATATATGCGCACCAGGGCCCGGCTATGCTTGCCGCCGGGGCCTGCACATGGTAAAATGTGGACAACACAACAAAGAGAGGTACACCTTTATGTCCCAACTGGAAACCATCCGCACCGCCGCCGACTATCTGCGCGCCCGTCTGCCCGAAGCCCCGGAATTTGCCCTGGTACTGGGGTCCGGCCTGGGCGGTCTTGCCGACCGCATCGAAAACCCGGTGTACATCCCCTACGGGGAGGTTCCGGGCTTTCCCCTTTCCACCGCCCCGGGCCATGCGGGCCAGTTTGTGGCCGGGCGTCTGGCCGGGCGGGCCGTGCTCTGCATGCAGGGGCGGTTCCACTACTACGAAGGCCACGACATGGCCGCCATTGCCCTGCCGGTGCGGGTGATCAAGGCCCTGGGCTGCCGGGCCCTGATCCTGACCAACGCCGCCGGGGGCGTGAACTACGATTTCTCGGTGGGGGATTTCATGCTCATCACCGACCACATCAACTTCATGGGCGCCAACCCGCTGCGGGGTGCCAACGAGGAGGAAATCGGGCCCCGCTTCTGCGATATGAGTCGGGTATACGACGCCGACCTGCAGAAGGCGGCCCGCACCGTGGCCACCGAAAAGGGCCTGACCCTGCGGGAGGGCGTGTATCTGGGCTACATGGGTCCCAGCTACGAGACTCCGGCCGAAATCCGGGCGTTCCGCACCCTAGGCGCCGACGCCGTGGGCATGAGCACCGTGCCGGAAGCCATCGCCGCGTCCCACTGCGGGCTGCCGGTGCTGGCCCTGAGCCTGATCACCAACATGGCCGCCGGCATGACCGGCAAGCGGCTTTCCGGCGAGGAAGTCATCGAGATTGCCAACCGCCGCGGTCCGGTGTTCCAGGATCTGGTGGAGGGCATTGTGGCCGCCCTTGCCTGAGCGCGAACCCTTGCTTTTTTACACCAAACCATGTAGAATAGTTCTTGCCCGGACGCACCGGGCAGGCAGGCCCCGCCGGGGTTTTCCCGCGGGGCCTTTTGTCTGCCGGTGCACGGGCGCAGAATATGCAAAGTGCCGGGTCTTTGCCCGGCCCAAAGGAGACTTGTTTGCAATGAGCGAAGCGTGTAATCACGATTGCAGCAGCTGCACCGCCAACTGCGACCACCGCGCGCCCGAACGGGAAGCCCCCCACGCCAAGAGCCACATCAAGAAGGTCATCGGCGTTGTGTCCGGCAAGGGCGGCGTCGGCAAGAGCATGACCAGTGCCATGCTGGCTGTTTCCATGCGTCGTCTGGGCCACACCGCCGGCATCCTGGACGCGGATATCACCGGGCCTTCCATCCCGAAGCTGTTCGGCGTACATGGTCCGGCCATGGGCGGCGAGGATGGCATCTACCCCATCAAGAGCCGCACCGGCATCGATATCATGAGCATCAACCTGCTGCTGGAAGATGAGCAGGCCCCCGTGGTGTGGCGCGGCCCGGTCATTGCCGGCGCCGTGAAGCAGTTCTGGCAGGAAGTGATCTGGGAGGACGTGGACTTCCTGTTTGTGGATATGCCTCCGGGAACCGGCGACGTGCCTCTGACCGTCTTCCAGACTCTGCCGGTAGACGGCATCATCATTGTGTCCAGCCCGCAGGAACTGGTGGGCATGATCGTGGGCAAGGCCGTGCAGATGGCCGAAATGATGAAGATTCCCATCCTGGGCATTGTGGAAAACATGAGCTATGTGGTCTGCCCCGACTGCGGCAAGCACATCTCGGTCTTCGGCGACAGCCATGTGGACGAGACCGCGGCCCGCTACAAGCTGCCCGTGCTGGCCAAGATGCCCATTGACCCCGAGCTGGCCAAGGAAGCCGACGCCGGCATGATTGAGACCTTCGCCGGGGACTATCTGGACGGCGCCGCCAAGGCCGTGGCCGACCTGCTGAAGTAAAATCGGGAGGCGTTTACCATGCCTGTACAGGAAAAACTGCATGTGCAGCAGGGGCTGGAAACCTCCAAGAAGTTTCTGGATGAGTTCAAGGCGTTTGCCCTGAAGGGCAACGTCATTGATATGGCCGTCGGTGTCATTATCGGCGCCGCCTTCCAGTCCATTGTGTCCTCCCTCACCGGGGACATCCTCAACCCCTTGCTGGGCATTGCCTTCTCCACCGATTTCAGCAACGTGGTGATTCCGCTGCCCAACGGCGCGGACCCGCTGCGCATCGGTGCCTTTATCTCGGCGGTGATCAACTTTCTGATCATGGCCTTCGTGCTCTTCTGCCTGGTCAAATTCATGGGCCGGCTGATGCGCCTGGGCCAGCACAAAAAAGCCGCCGAAGCCAAGGCCGCCGCGGCCAAACCGGCCTCCCCCACCCAGGAGGAATTGCTGGCCCAGATTCTGGCCGAGCTCAAGGCCCAGAACGCTGCCCGGGACACAAAATTAAATTAAGTTTCAAGGCTTGTTTTTGAATTTGCAAAGGTTTCGGCTTTAATTTCATAAGATTCTTTTGCTTTTCGATTGCCAACCGCTCCTTCCTATGATATAGTGTAGGCAGGAACAAGGACGTTCGCACGCTGGGGCTGTATGCCCCGGCATGCGGACGCCTTTTTTTGTTGCGGGTCCGGGCCGAAAGGCTCCCGCAGCGTGGCGTTTTTCGCCGGGAAGGAGAGGTACCAGTGCAAGACTTTACCACAAGCAAGCAGCCCGCCGGGCTGTATGACCCGAGATTTGAGCACGATAACTGCGGTATCGGCGCCGTGGTGGACATCAAGGGCCGCAAGAGCCACAAAACCATCGACGATGCGTTGCAGATCGTGGAACATCTGGAACACCGCGCAGGCAAGGATGCCGAGGGCAAGACCGGCGACGGCGTGGGCATTCTGCTGCAGATTGGCCACAAATTCTTCAAGAAGGTGGCCGCTGACGCCGGCATCGCTCTGGGCGAAGAGCGGGAGTACGGCGTGGGCATGTTCTTCTTCCCCCAGGAAGAGCTGCGCCGCAACCAGGCCAAGAAACTGTTTGAGATCATCTGCCGCAAGGAAGGCCTGAACTTCCTGGGCTGGCGTGCCGTGCCGGTGTGCCCCGAGATTCTGGGTCACAAGGCCCGGTCCTGCATGCCCAGCATCTGGCAGGGCTTTGTGGAAAAGCCCGCCCGTGTGCAGCCCGGCATCGACTTTGACCGCCGTCTGTATGTGGCCCGCCGGGTGTTTGAGCAGTCCAGCCCCGAGACCTACGTGTGCAGCCTGTCCAGCCGGACCATCGTGTACAAGGGCATGTTCCTGGTGAAGGAACTGCGCCTGTTCTACCCCGACCTGCAGGATGCCGACTACGAGTCCGCCATCGGCATGGTGCACAGCCGGTTCTCCACCAACACCGCCCCCAGCTGGAACCGCGCGCACCCCAACCGCATGATCCTGCACAACGGCGAGATCAACACCATCCGCGGCAACGTGGATACCATGCTGGCCCGCGAGGAAACCATCGCCAGCCACTGCCTGAAGGACGACATGGCCAAGGTTCTGCCCATCGTGAACCAGGACGGCAGCGACTCCGCCATGCTGGACAACACCCTGGAATTCATGGTCATGAACGGCATGGATCTGCCCCTGGCTGTGATGGTGACCATCCCCGAACCCTGGAGCAACAACGACAGCATGGACCCCAAGAAGCGCGCCTTCTACCAGTACTACGCCACCATGCTGGAGCCCTGGGACGGCCCGGCCTCCATTCTCTTCTCCGACGGTGACGTGATGGGCGCCGTGCTGGACCGCAACGGTCTGCGCCCCTCCCGCTACTACATCACCCGCGACGGCCGCCTGATCCTCTCCAGCGAGGTGGGCGTGCTGGATGTGGACCCCGCCGAGGTGGTCTGCCGCGACCGTCTGCGTCCCGGCAAGATGCTGCTGGTGGATACCGTGAAGGGCGAGCTGGTGGACGACGAGCGGCTGAAGGCCGACTACGCCAGCCGCCAGCCCTACGGCGAATGGCTGGACCGCAATCTGGTCAACCTGAAAGACCTGAAGATCCCCAACCATCGTCCGCCGGAACCTGACGACAAGGAACTGGTGCGTCTGCAGAAGGCCTTCGGCTACCGGTACGAGGATGTGACCTCCATGATCCTGCCGATGGCCAAGAACGGCGCCGAACCCGCCGGGGCCATGGGCAGCGATACCCCGCTGGCTGTGCTCAGCCACACCCATCCCCCGCTGTTCGACTACTTCAAGCAGATGTTTGCCCAGGTCACCAACCCGCCCATCGACGCTCTGCGTGAGAAGGTCGTTACCTCCACCACCGTGTATGTGGGCGCCCAGGGCAACCTGCTGGAAGAGAGCAGCGAAAACTGCAAGGTTCTGAAGATCAACAACCCCATTCTGACCGAGACCGACGTGCTGAAGCTGAAGGCCATGAACGTGCCCGGCTTCAAGGTGCAGACCGTCTCCATCTGCTACTACAAGAACACCGACCTGGAAAAGGCCATCGAGCGCCTGTTCGTGGAAGTGGACCGTGCCTACCGGGACGGCGCCAACATCCTGATCCTCTCCGACCGGGAGATCGACGAATACCACGTGGCCATTCCCAGCCTGCTGGCCGTGGGCGCTGTGTCCAAGTATCTGGTGCGCACCAAGAAGCGCACCGCCATGGCGCTGGTGCTGGAAAGCGGCGAACCCCGCCTGGTCCATGACTTCGCCACCCTGCTGGGCTATGGCGCCTGCGCCATCAACCCCTATCTGGCACAGCAGACCATCCGCCAGCTCATCGACGAAGGACTGCTGGACAAGGATTACTACGCCGCTGTGGAGGACTACAACCGCGCCGTGTTGGCCGGCATCGTGAAGATTGCCTCCAAGATGGGCATCTCCACCATCCAGTCCTACCAGGGCAGCCAGATCTTTGAGGCCCTGGGCATCAGCAAGGAAGTGGTGGACAAATACTTCACCAACACCGTCACCCGCGTGGGCGGCATCACCCTGAAGGACATCCAGGATGATCTGGAAGAGCGCCATCAGAAAGCCTATGATCCCCTGGGACTCGGCACCGACACCGAGCTGCCCAGCCTGGGCCTGCACAAGTTCCGCAGCGGTCCCCAGGCGGAGCAGCACCTGTACAATCCCCAGACCATCCATCTGCTGCAGCAGGCCTGCTGGACCGGCGACTACTCCAAGTTCAAGGCCTACACCGAGGCCATCGACCAGACTGGCCCCGATGAGATGCACCTGCGCAGCCTGCTGACCTTCCGGTACCCCGAACAGGGCGTGCCCATCGACGAGGTGGAGAGCGTGGACAGCCTGGTCCGCCGCTTCAAGACCGCCGCCATGAGCTACGGTGCTCTGTCCGCCGAAGCCCACGAGTGCATGGCCATTGCCATGAACCGCCTGGGCGGCAAGAGCAACACCGGCGAGGGCGGCGAGTTCGAGGAGCGCTACGGCACCGAACGCAACTCCGCCATCAAGCAGGTGGCCTCCGCCCGTTTCGGCGTGACCAGCAAGTACCTGGTCTCCGCCTCGGAAATCCAGATCAAGATGGCCCAGGGCGCCAAGCCTGGCGAGGGCGGCCAGCTGCCCGGCGGCAAGGTTTATCCCTGGGTTGCCAAGACCCGTCATTCCACCACCGGTGTGGGCCTGATCTCTCCCCCGCCCCACCATGACATCTACTCCATCGAGGACCTGGCTCAGCTGATCTACGACCTGAAATGCGCCAACCGCAAGGCGGCCATCAGTGTCAAGCTGGTCAGCGAGGCCGGTGTCGGCACCATCGCCGCCGGCGTGGCCAAGGCCGGCGCCGAGGTCATTCTGATTTCCGGCTTTGACGGCGGCACGGGTGCCGCCCCCAACAACTCCATCCACAACGCCGGCCTGCCCTGGGAACTGGGCATCGCCGAAGCACACCAGTGCCTGATCATGAACGGTCTGCGCAGCCGTGTGCGCATTGAGGCGGACAGCAAGCTGATGAGCGGCCGCGACGTGGCCATCGCCGCCATGCTGGGCGCCGAGGAATTCGGCTTCGGCACCGGTCCCCTGGTGGCTATGGGCTGCGTGATGATGCGTGTGTGCAACCTGGATACCTGCCCCATGGGCATCTGCACCCAGAACCCCGAGCTGCGCCGCAACTTCAAGGGCAAGCCGGAATATGTCATGAACTTCATGCGGTTCATGGCCCAGGAACTGCGGGAATACATGGCCCGCCTGGGCGTGCGCCGTCTGGAAGATCTGGTGGGCCGCACCGACCTGCTGGCCATCAAGGACGAACCCGTGGGCAGCCGCGCCAGCGAGCTGGACCTGACTCCGCTGCTGAGCAACCCGCTCATCGAGAACACCAGCGTCCACTTTGACCCCAAGGCGGTCTACAACTTCGGCCTGGAAAAGACCCCCGACATGAAGGTCCTGATGAAGAAGTTCAAGAAGAGCTTCGAGATGGACGAACCCAAACCCATGCGGGTGGAACTGACCGTGGGTAACACCGACCGTGCCTTCGGCACCATCTTCGGCAGCGAGATCACCTCCAAGTTCGGCAACACCCTGCCTGACGACACCTTCCATGTGCTGTGCCACGGCTGCGGCGGCCAGAGCTTCGGCGCGTTCCTGCCCAAGGGCCTGACCCTGGAGCTGGAAGGCGACTGCAACGACTACCTGGGCAAGGGCCTTTCCGGCGGCGAGATCGTCGTCTACCCGCCCAAGAGCGTGACCTATGACCGCAGCCAGAACATTGTCATCGGCAACGTGGCCCTGTACGGCGCCACCAGCGGCAAGGCTTTCATCAACGGCGTGGCCGGCGAGCGCTTCTGCGTGCGCAACTCCGGCGCTGTGGCCGTGGTGGAAGGCGTGGGCGACCACGGCTGCGAGTATATGACCGGCGGCACCGTGGTGGTGCTGGGCAAGACCGGCAAAAACTTTGCGGCCGGCATGAGCGGCGGCATCGCCTATGTCCTGGACGAGGACTGGGATTTCTACCAGCGCGTGAACAAGGACATGGTGAGCCTGGAGCCCGTGGAACACAAGTACGATGTGGCCCTTTTGAAAGATCTGATCCGCGAACATGTGGAGCGCACCGGTTCGCCCCGCGGCAAGGAAATTCTGGATGATTTCGGATCTTACCTGCCGCGCTTCAAGAAGGTCCTGCCTCACGACTACGACAAGATGCTGCGCCTGATTGCCCAGATGGAAGAAAAGGGCGAGGACAGCGAGCAGGCCCAGATCGAAGCCTTCTACGCTATGAAGAACGCCAAATAAAGGAGGGCATATCCATGGGAAAACCGACCGGATTTTTGCAGATCGAACGGCAGACCAGCACCGAGCTGCCGCCCGAAGAACGCATTTGCAACTTTAACGAATTTCATCTGCCCCTGCCCTCGGACGAACAGCAGGCCCAGGGTGCCCGCTGCATGGACTGCGGCGTGCCCTTCTGCCAGAGCGGCATGATGGTGGGCGGCATGGCCAGCGGATGCCCGCTGAACAACCTGATTCCCGAGTGGAACGACCTGGTGTACCAGGGCCGCTGGGATCTGGCACTGCATCGTCTGCGTGCTACCAACCTCTTCCCCGAATTCACCAGCCGGGTCTGCCCCGCCCTGTGTGAAGCTGCCTGCACCTGCGGCATGGCCACCGGCAACCCGGTGACCGTGAAGGAGAACGAGCACGCCATTGTGGAGTACGGCTATGAGCACGGGCTCATCCAGCCCGAGCCCCCCGCCGCCCGCACCGGCAAGAGTGTGGCCGTGGTGGGTGCCGGTCCTGCCGGCCTGGCCGTGGCTGACCTGCTGAACCGCCGTGGTCACAGCGTGACCGTCTTCGAGCGGGAAGACCGCGTGGGCGGCCTGCTGATGTACGGCATTCCCAACATGAAGCTGGACAAATCGGCCATCGAACGCCGGGTGGCCATCATGAAGGCCGAAGGCATCGAATTCGTGATGAACACCAACGTGGGCGTGGACATCAGCCGGGAAGAACTCACCGGCCGTTATGACGCGGTTGTGCTGTGCTGCGGCGCCAAGCAGGCCCGTGACCTGGCTGTGCCGGGCCGCGATGCCCAGGGCATCTACTTTGCGGTGGATTACCTGACCAGCGTCACCCGCAGTCTGCTGGATTCCAACTTTGCAGACGGCCGCGCCGTTTCCGCCGAAGGCAAAAAGGTCCTGGTGGTAGGCGGTGGCGACACCGGCAACGACTGCGTGGGCACCGCCATCCGCCAGCACTGCGCCGATGTGCTGCAGCTGGAGATGATGCCCTGCCCGCCGGCCCAGCGTGCCCCCGGCAACGCCTGGCCGGAATGGCCCAAGGTGCTGAAGACCGACTACGGCCAGCAGGAAGCCATTGCGGTGTTCGGCCGTGATCCCCGTGTGTACCAGACCACCGTGAAGGAGTTCCTGAAGGGCGAGGACGGCCGGGTATACGGCGCGGTTCTCTCCAAGCTGGAAAGCCGGGTGGTGGACGAATCCACCGGCCGCCGGGCCATGGTTCCCACCGGAGAGGAAGAAACGGTGGAGTGTGATCTGGTGCTGATTGCCGCCGGCTTTACCGGCTGCGAAAGCTACACCGCCGAGGCTTTCGGCCTGGAGCTGACGCCCCGGGGCTGCGTGGCTGACCACGGATTTGCCACCAACGTTCCCAATGTTTTCGCCTGCGGTGACATGCGCCGCGGCCAGAGCCTGGTTGTCTGGGCCCTGCGCGAGGGACGGGATACCGCCGCTGTGGTGGACCGTTTCCTGATGGGGTACACCAACCTGTAAAAGATACAAAAAGCGCTTCTGCCTCCCCTTTCGGGGGGCGGAAGCGCTTTTTTGTTGTGGGTTGTGAAACCTGTATCGGCCCACTTCAGTTGTCCCGGGAGGTGCCTTCCTGCAGACGGCGGTATTCCGCCGGGGAGATGCCGTATTCCTGCTTGAAGGCACGGTAAAAGGTGGAGTAATCCCCGAATCCCACCATGGTACAGATGTGCTCTGCGGGGACGGCGGACAGAAGCAGGCTTTTGGCGGCGATCAGGCGGCGCTGGGTGACATAGTGATAGAAACTCACATTCATCCGCTTGCGAAACAGCTGGTTGATGGTGCTTTCGCTGACCAGAAAGCGGCGGGCTGTCTCCGCCAGGGTGATCTTCTGGGCCATCTCTGATTCCACATAAAACAGAATCCGGTCCAGCAGTTCCTGCTTGACCGTGGGCGGCGTCAGAGTCTTGTCGTTGGCCCGCACCCGCGTCAGTTGCACCAGCAGGCGCATGGTGTTGCCGTACACTGCCGCTTCCCACCCCGGGGCCCGGGCATAGCTCTCCCGCACGCCCGCACGAAACAGCTGTCCCAGCACCCCTTCCCACTGGGTTCCGGCGGTACGAAGCAGAAAAGGCTGAGCCGTCAGGATCTCCGCACCGGGAAACAGGTCCCCCATCTGTTTGGCAAACAGCGGGCTGATCCAGATGACGTCCCGGGTATAGGGGTCCACCAGCTTTTCCAGAAAAAGAGGGCAATGACTGATCCCCGGCGGCACAAAGACCACATCCCCGTGCTGGATATGATACCGCTCGGTCCCCAGCAGATATTCCAGGCTGCCGCTGCGGCAGAACAGAATCTCGTAAAACGTGTGGCTGTGCAGCTGCACCACATCCGCCGATTTGCTGATGTCGTCATGGGTATCCACATACAGTGAGTCCATCTCCAGTTCCTGGTAGATGGACCCCGGCTGGTATCCATCCGCCGTCAAAGAGTGGTCCAACTGCCCTCTTTTTTCGGACAAAGGATCCTGCGGGGTAAGCTTTGCCAGCGCCCGCATTTGGCTTATTTTCACAAAATCACCGCTCTCTGTTTGTTTATTTTAGATGTAGTGTATCATATCTTTCCTGGATTTGCAAGATTTCATGCGGAAATTGCAATTTACTTTGCATCAAACTCACGCTACAATACAGGTAAACAAGGCAAAGGCGGTATGGGCCCTGCCCCCTCTGCCATGAACGATCATCTGTAATCTGCGCGGCGGATCCGCGCAAGCATAAGGAGGATAATGATGGCAACTAGCACAAAAAGCGGCCTGTCGCTCAAACATAAAATCGGCTATGCTATGGGCGACCTGGGCGGTTGTATGACCTTCGCCCTGATGGGCGCCATGGTCACCCGCTACTATACCAACGTCCTGCAGGTCGATACCACCATTCTGGCAGTTCTGCTGCTGGTCTGGAACATCTGGGACGCCGTGAACGACCCCATGATGGGCGTATTGATGGATAAAATGTACGCCAAAAACAAGAATCCCAAAGGCAAGTTCCGTCCCTGGCTGATTCGCGTGGCACCGTTGCTGTGCGTGACTGCCATCGCTTTCTGGACGGTGCCCACCTTCTTCAAAGGCACCACCATGCTGGTTGTGCTGTTCTTCTGCAAAATCCTGTACGAAGGCTGCTACACCATGTTCAACATCCCCATGGGCTCTCTGCTGGGCGCCATGGCCAACAACGACGGCGAGCGTTCCGCCCTGTCCAGCGCCCGCGGCTTCGGCTCCCTGGTAGGCAACGTTCTGCCCCTGATGATCCTGCCCCAGCTGCTGGCCAAGTACGGCGATACTTCCTTCGCCTTCGGCGTGGGCGCCACCATCTGCGCGGTCATCGGTTTTGTTTTCTGCCTGCTGCACTACTTCTGGACCGAAGAGCGCAACACTGCCGCGGTGGCTGCCGCCGGCGGCGGCGACGGCGTGAAGGTCAGTGATATCTTCGTGGCGTTCCGCAAGAACCGCGCCTATGTGGCCCTGATCATCCACGGCATCTGCATCTGCACCCAGCAGTATGTGGCCAGCACCCTGGGCACCTACATGTACGGTGATGTGCTGGGCGATATCGGCATCATGAGCGTGCAGAGCACCTTCTCCATGGTGGTCGGCATCATCAGCCTGGCCTTGTGCCCCGTCATCAGCAAGAAGATCGGCCTGGAAAAGATGGTCCGTATCTGCCTGGTCTGCGGCGCCGTGTGCTATCTGGGTCTGTTCGCCGTCATGATGATCACCACCATTTCCCCGCTGGTCTACATGATCTGGGCCACCATCGCGTCCAGCTTCGGCGGCGTGTCCATCTACATGCAGTGGGGCCTGGTTGCCACCGTTACCGACTACAACGAGATGGTCACCGGCAAGCGCACCGAGGGCACCATTTACGGCACCTTCAACCTGTCCCGCCGTATCGGCCAGACCGTCGGCAATTCCGCCGCCGTCCTGGCTCTGGGCTGGATCGGTTACCAGGCCAATGCCGCCACTCAGACTGCTGCCACCATCACCGGTATCAAGGCGCTGTGCGTCCTGATCCCCGCCATCTTCCTCGTGGGTTCCTGGATTGCTTTCCGCTTTGTCTGGAACATCACCCCGGAAATCCGCGCCCAGATGGCCGCCCGCAAGTCTGCTGAGTAAGGTTTCGTTCCTGTCCCCGGCGTGCTGCGCCGGGGACAATTTTTCAAAATCAATTTCCTGCAATCTTTTGCCAAAAAGGAGATGGACCCCTATGGAAATGCGTACCCGCATCTTGCCAAAACTGCTCAACAGCGAGGTGGAAGAATACCTTGCCCAGAACGATATCATTATTGTGCCGGTGGGCACGGTGGAAATGCATGGCGGCTTTCCCCTGGACAGCGAGACCGTCATCAGCGAGGCCTATGCCCTGAAAATGGCCGAAGCCTGCGACGGACTTGTACTGACGGGGCTTCCCTACTTCTACGCCGGCGCCACCGCCAGCGGCCGTGGTACCGTACAGGTCAGCATTCGCCAGGGAATCGATTATCTGTCCGCCATCGCCCACAGCCTGCTCCGCCAAGGGTTCAAACGACAGATCTACATCAGCTTCCACGGCCCCGCCCACATGACCTGCAGCCCCATGGTCCGGGATTTCTTCGACGAAACCGGTGTCCCCATCCTGTATATGGACCTGTCCATGCAGATGACCCGCAGCGCCAAAGACCTGTTCAAGGATATGAACAGTTTCCATGCCATTACCGTAGGCGCTTACAAGATGATGGGACGGCTGCAGGATATTCCCATCACTACCCAGTTTGCCCACACCCGGCCTCAGACCTGCGCGCCCTTCAATGATCTGTTTGCGCTGGCTTATCAGAGCGCCTCCATCGGCTACTGCTTTGCGGAACAGGGCGACCACATGTCCACCACTGCCATTCCCGACGAAGCCGCCCGGAATAAACTGGCCGACGAAGGCGAAGCACTGATCAATGAACTGGTCAAGCGGATGGACATGCCCCACGTGGTGGAGCAGATGCGCAAGCTGGAAGAGTACAACGACGCCGTGGCCGCCAAAAAGCCCTGGATGCCCAGCGCCTACAACAACAAAGGATGAAAACGCTATGAGCTATACCCGCATGACCCCCTGCGGTCCCATTGAGGGCTGCACCTGCCAGTGGCCGGGCGTAGTTGCCTATAAAGGCATCCGCTACGCCACCGCCGGACGGTGGGAATATCCCACCCCCGTAACCCACTGGGAGGGTACCTACGATGCCACCCACTATGGTGCTTGTTCCTACCAGCCCCGGGCCTTCTTCGATGAAGCCCAGATGCCTGAAAAGGCTTTCTATTACCATGAATTCCGCCAGGGGGAACACTACGATTACAGCGAGGATTGTCTGTTCCTGAACATCTGGACCCCGGAAAACGCCGGTCCGGATGCGAAACTGCCGGTCATCTTCTACATTCACGGCGGTGGCTTTACCGGAGGCTGTGGCCACGAAAAGCATTTTGACGGCCCGGTCTGGCCCACCCGCGGCGTGATTGCCGTTACCATCAACTACCGGCTGGGCCCCCTGGGCTTTGCCTGCCTGCCGGAGCTTTCTGCGGAAGCCGGCCACACCGGAAATTACGGCCTGTATGACCAGCTGTGTGCCCTGCAATGGGTATACGACAACATTGCAGCTTTCGGCGGCGACCCGAAACACATCACCCTGATGGGCCAAAGTGCCGGTGCTATGAGCGTACAACAGCTTTGCCTGTCCCCCATGACCGAAGGACTGGTGGCCGGTGCGGTCATGAGCAGCGGCGGCGGCGTGGGAAAAGGCTTTGGCTCCACCTCCCCCGCCCCTGAACATTACGACTTCTGGAAGGATGTAGCCGCCCGTGCCGGTTGTCCGGACCTCGCTGCGCTGCGGGCCCTGTCCCCTGCCGACCTATTTGCCGCCTGGAAAGCGGCCCAGACCGCAGCCGGCGGAATGCAGTGCGTCCCGGTGGTAGACGGACGGCTGATTCCCATAGAAGGATCGGTTATTGCCGAAGATGGGCAGCAGCGGGCTGTACCTTATATGATGGGTTCTACCAGTGAGGATATCGTTCCTCCCATCGTCCACCGCATGGCCAAATCCTGGTGCCGGTTGCAGGCAGACCAGGGCAAGCCGGCCTCCTATGCATGGTTCTTTGATCGTCAGCTGCCCGGCGATGACAACGGTGCCTGGCACAGCAGCGACCTTTGGTACTGGTTTGGTACGTTGGACCATTGCTGGCGCCCCATGACCGCCAAAGACCGGCTGTTAAGCGAACAGATGGTACAGTATCTGACCAACTTCGCTACCACAGGAAATCCCAACGGCGGCGGACTGCCCATTTGGGAGCCCATCCGCAAGGGCCAAAACAAGGTGTTGCGCTTGGGTGAAGGCACCACGCATATGGGCGGCGTCAATATGGTCAAGCTGACCCACACAATGCTGACCAACAAAGCTGTAGGTGAATAAGCATTTCCTCTCCCTTTGTCCCCCTTACAAACGGAAAATGCCCTCCGCCTCGCACGTCGGTTCGTTGACCGCGTATCGATGACAGAGGGCATTTTCCGTATTCTTTTTTGTAACCGTCAGGGCAAAACAGATTCCTTAGCAATATACCGCCCCTGTTGCCACCGCTTTTTGATTTCTGCCCAAAACTCCGGCATCGGATAGTCTACAATCTGCATTGGGGAACCTCCTCCGTATGCGGCCAGCGCGGCCTTCAATAAGGAGGTATACTTCTCAGGGAGATGTTGCATCCCCCAATAACCACCTTCCTGCTTGGAAAGAAATTCGTTCTTCTCCAAAAACGCCAGGGATCGGCAAGCGTTCAACACATAATAAACCGGGTGATCATTTTTCGAGGTTGCCGCGCCCTCCATCTCCGCCTGCAAATAGTCCAATATCCACTCACGGGGAATTGGGGTAAACAGGTGTTCTGCCTTCTTACCCATAAGCGTAATACCACGGGCACGCACCATGGCAAAATGAGCAACCAAATCCGTGTCGCGTTTCGGCATGCGTGACAACTGCCCCACCATGTCCTGCCTATAGGCGGATGCATACATAGGAGAAAAATGCAATTCAAAGCACGGATTCCGCTCTGGCACGGCGCAGCTTTGGACGGTCACCACGCTAAGTTCCAGTCCCTTGGCCGGGCAAAGAGGTTCCATGGCAAGACATGCCTGGATAAATCGGAGTTTTGCTGAAGCCTGCAACGCCTGCCTGACCACCACCAAACAATCCACATCCCCGGTAAGCCAGGAAAAGCAGCGCATGGCAACAGATCCATGGAGGTATATACCCACGACATTATCCGAGAAGGAAGAAACACACGCCATGCGCAACCGTTCGATTAGCAATAGAAGTTTATCCCGGTCGCTCTGCATAAACAATCCTTCCTCGCCTGTCGCATCTATCAAGAAAAAACCCGATAAACAAATAAATCCGAAACTTAAACCTTTTCGGTAAAAGTTTCGGATTTGTTTGGTGACCCGTACGGGAATCGAACCCATGTTAACGGCGTGAGAGGCCGCTGTCTTAACCGCTTGACCAACGGGCCATAATAAAAAGAGAAGCCGGCATCTACCTATTTTCACAGGCCGTCTCCAGCCAACTATCTTCGGCACAAGTGAGCTTAACTTCT